>Ga0315900_10000017_pt1 | contig 287054 bp, 250 predicted proteins | sample LakEriMetagenome_FD_203521 | JGI IMG/M metagenome (GOLD analysis project Ga0315900, IMG submission 203521) | Freshwater fungal communities from buoy surface, Lake Erie, Ohio, United States - Buoy 12 MA114 | ecosystem: Environmental > Aquatic > Freshwater > Lake > Lake biofilm | place: USA...
TTTCTTCGCTTTTTTCGCAACCCTGAGTCAGGTTCTAAACCCACCCAACGCCGCGTCAACGCCGCTTCAAAGCCCGTCAACCGCAACAACTCACCCCTTATATGCCCTATATAATCCCATGTCAACAGCCTCAGCTGATAATTTTCTTCTTTTTTTCTAAAGTCAGCTAAGTGTAAGAATTTAAAGAATTTATTTTCATTCATCCTCATATTTGATCAAAATATTTTTATTTTCTTTCAAAAAGAATGTTTAATTTTTCACTGGATCTCTTGATCTTCCTTAAAACCCTGTTAATCATAGGAAGCGTTAGGTGTCGTGCTTCTTAGAATTAAGAACCGACTTGTAGAACCATTTTTATTGGGGGTTTATGTCGTGAACAAGAATGAATTTATTACTCAAGTGTCTGAGAAAACTGGATTGAACAAAACGGATGCCTCTAAGGCTGTGGACAGCGTCTTTGAGGTGATCTCTGAAGCCCTCAGTAATAATGACGAAGTACGCCTTGTGGGTTTTGGCACTTTTGCCGTGGCAGAGCGCCCTGCTTCTGAAGGCCGTAACCCCCGCACGGGCGAAAAAATTCAAATTGCCGCTTCCCGCACACCAAAGTTCCGTGCAGGCAAAGGCCTCAAGGACGCCGTTTCCAAGGCTGCCTAAAAAAAGTTAAAAAAGGGCTTTTCAAACTCTTTGAAAAGCGCTAAATAAACGGGGCCAGACATGTACTGGCCCCGTATCCTTAGGAGGGTGGTTAGCTCAGCGGGAGAGCGTCTCGTTTACACCGAGAGGGTCGGGGGTTCAAATCCCTCACCGCCCACCATTTAATTTCCTTGTCTTTTTTTCGTTCATCTTCTATACACGTCTAAGGCTCTTTGGGATTTTTTCCGTGGTGCGAATTTTAAAGCTAACCATTCTCGGCCTCATCGCTGCAGCGACCCTCGCCGCATTGGGGATTTTCTTCACCATCATGCATGATAAAGCAGCAAACCCCTATGTGGCCTACTGGGAAACCCATTTTCATCAACCAACAAGACCTTTTCTTGCAAAAGCCCTGAAGACTATTCCAAGGGCAAACCATGCACAACAAGCACTGATTCTGGCGGCAGACGTCGCACAAAATGACCTTTCACTTGTCCTTGAAAAGGGATACGCCCTGACCCTTGTGGACCAAGGGCTTATTTACTATGACCTGTTCCTGCCAAAGGGCGGTGAGAAAAGCTTCATCCTCAAGGATTTAGATGACCCTGCCCTGCCCCAAGTGTCCCTGGTCATGGCAAGTTTCATTCTGCCTTTTTATGCGCCAAGCGCCTTTCAACAGGCGTGGCAAACACTCGATGGTCATTTAAGTAAAGGCGGCTATTTCATCGGTACTTTTTTGGGCCCCCGCACTACTCTTTTTGGTGCCCCTAAAAAAGACACCATGACCTATCTTACGAAAGATGACGTCGAGGGCCTCTTTCAAGGGTATGAAATCCTTTTGTGGGAAGCGCGCCTCATCCCCTGGGAGAATCCAAAAGGTGTAGAGGAGCGCATTGAGGTATTGGCACGCAAGCTTTCTTAAAACGGCCCGTCGCTTATCTCAAGATGAACATGGTTTTTTGTGGCCACTACACGCGCAAAGCCGCCTATGGGAAAGGTGAAGAAGGGGCACGTGTGACCGAAATCAACGCCCGTGATGATGGGAATCGCCTCTAGGGCTTTTTTGCTCTTCAGAACATGATCCAGTTTTTCAGAGGTCATCTTGAAAGACGTCTCAAAACGTCCAAGCACAAGGGCGCGCACGCCTTTAAAGGTGGGATCCTGGGTTAGGGATTCAAGGCATCTATCAAATTCTTCGACGGCGGCCGCGGCGCCTGTAACCTCTTCAAGTAATAAAACGGCGCCCTCGAGGGATGGCATGTACGGCGTTCCACGAAGCAACTGGAGCGTCCCAAGATTGCCCCCCAGAAGACGACCTTCTGCCCTTCCCTCTTGAAACGCGACCATGCCCTGGTTGGCATGGAATGTGCGATTTTCTTGATCTAGGTACCACGCATCATCGGACCACTGGGGGGACGCCTGAGTCTTGACGGGCGCTGCCTCAAAAAGCATTTTCTGGAAAAACTCTTTTGTGTACCCAAAGCCCTTTTGTTGGGCAAAGGTACTAAAGTGAGGCCCTGAATAGGTCACAAGCCCTGCCTTTGTCCAAAGGGCGTTTTGAAGGGCTGTGATATCCGAAAAGCCGCAAAGAATTTTTGGGTGCTTTTGAACCAGACCATAATCCAAAAACGGGAGCAGTTGGTTGACGTTATACCCCCCAAGAACCGTGAGGATGCCTTTGATTTCTGGCTCTTCAAAGGCGGCGTGCAGATCGCTGACACGCGCCTCTATGGGCGATGAGCCAAAAAGATCGCAGGCCTCAACGTGTTTTCCAAAGGATACTCGAAGCCCCAAGGACTCCAAGGCCCTGATCGCCAAACGTCTATTTTCCTCGGACACAACGCCCAAAGATTTAGACGGGGCAACAATCCGTATGAGATCTCCCTTTTGAAGTTTAGGTGGTATGAGGGGCATAACAAGTCCTTTCCCTTACAAGGGGGCGCCAAGACGCCCAGTTGCTTCAAAAAAGTGTGCGCGGCACAGGGCCACATAGCGGTCATTGCCGCCAACTTCAATGATCGCCCCTTCTTTCACAGCTTTTCCTTGGGCGTCCACTCGCAAGTTCATGGTAGCTTTGCGGCCGCAATGACAAATGGTCTTGATTTCCACAAGCTCTTCGGCCCAGGCTAGAAGATAGCGACTCCCCTCGAAGGGCTCCCCGCGAAAGTCAGTGCGAAGGCCATAACACAATACGGGCACACGAACCACCTGAGTGACCTGACAAAGCTGGGCCACTTGATCCTTGGACAAAAACTGCGCTTCATCCACCAGCACGCAAGCAAGCTTGTGTAAATGGGTACTTTTTTCTTGAATCCACGAGAGGAAATCAAAATCAGAATCAAAGGCATACGCACTAGCCTCGAGGCCAATGCGCGACGCAATAACGCCATGCGCCTTACGATTATCCACGGACGGAATGAATAAAAGCGTTTCCATGCCCCGCTCGCGGTAGTTATAGTCCGACTGAAGCAGCGTTGTTGTTTTTCCCGCATTCATGGCGGAGAAGTAAAAGTAAAGTTTGGCCATGTGCCCCCCTCTTTTTGCCTATTTTCCTAAGCGGAGTCTTTATTTTGTCCCCACAAGAGTTTCATGATCAAAACCGCCCCGGCCAAGACAAAGGTCACGATATTGGCGATGATGATAGACGGAGATTCCCGGAAAAAGCCGTACGCCACCCAGGCGGCAAGTCCGGTCACTAAGACCACATACATTAAAAGGGAAATATCCGCGCAGGAGCGCGTTTTCCAAACTTTAATCACTTGAGGCAAAAAGGCGCAGGTAGTGCACGCTCCCGCCAGCATTCCCACAAGTTCAATTATAAAATTATCCACCTTATCCTCCTACTTCTTAAGGGTTTATCAAAGAGCAGGCGTTCTTTTCTCTAGTGTTAAGAGCAAAAATTCGCTACCCTTTTCATCATTGTGTTTCGTAGAATGACAAATTCTTAGTCCCATGCAAGATAAAAATACATCCTTTGGGTTTGAGGACGTTTCTTTTGAGGAAAAAGTGCGCCGGGTCACCAACGTTTTTAAAAGCGTTGCCCCCCACTATGATCTCATGAACGACCTTATGAGTGGTGGACTGCACCGCTTTTGGAAGGATGAGATGATCAAGGTCGTGCGACCCGCTCCTGCAGGGCGGTATCTAGATGTGGCGGCAGGGACGGGTGATATTGCAAGACGTCTCAAAAAGGCCCTGCCCCAAGATGACACTTCTGAGATTTATCTATGCGACCGAAATCCCGCCATGCTCAGCACCGGACGCGATAATGCCCTTGATCAAGGAGATGTGGACCGCCTCACGTGGGTATGTGGGGACGCAGAAGCCCTTCCCTTTCCTGACGACAGCTTTGATGCCTATACCATTGCTTTTGGCCTGCGAAACGTCTCTCGCCTGGATCTGGCCCTTCAAGAGGCACGCCGCGTTCTGAAACCGGGGGGACTTTTTGTGTGCCTCGAGTTTTCTAAGGTGCGCCACCCTTTGCTGCGCTCCTTTTACCAGGCATACGCGTTCCATATTATTCCCAAAGTGGGGGCCTTAGTCGCAAGTGACGCTGACGCTTATCGTTACTTAGTTGAAAGTATTGAACGTTTTCCAGAACAGTCTTTGCTGTGCGCCCACATGAAAGACGCAGGATTTGGGCGCGTAACCTATAAAAACATGACCTTTGGGATTGTCGCGTTACACTCAGGCGTAAAGATAGAGACGAAATAATCTTTTCGCGACCGCTGGGAGCAAGAAACACACTTGTTAAAAAAAGTGAATGCCCTCCTGGGGATGGTCAAGAGGAGAGAGGGAGAAGCTTGTGTCCTCATTTTTTCTAGACCGCCCACTCCCAACTGTTGAGGCGACCTCATTCCTACGAAACGTCATAGCCGTGCGAACAAGGGCAAAAAGACACATGATAGGTACATAAAAAAGTGAAGACATCTTTTTCTCCTTCATCCTAAGGTCTCTTAAAAACTAAAGAAGTGAGGTAAATAATATCTTAATAAGATCTTTCAGATGGCATTTTATTGATTTTTTTAGCAATTCTCTTGAAAAAGACAGTCTTTTGCACTCTCAAAGAAGCATATCCTAAAACGATCTCATGGATTGATTAAACCAACCCTTGACCCTTTTCAAACACTGCAAGGGGCTGGATGACGCCAAGCCCCCCAACATCTCTTTGACTGTCGTGAGGCAGTGGTGTTGCTGTTTTTCTTATGGCTTTGAAGAGGGTTGACGGGGCGTAGCTTTCATAGGCTTCTTGCAAAAGCGCCATCAAACCTGTCACCAATGGCGCCGCGTAGGATGTGCCGTCTTCATTTTGCGTCAGCGGAGCTGTGACGTATTGTTTTTTAAAAAGGCCTGCTCTGGCGCTATAGGGGGTGATTTTAAGCGCGTTATCCACAGCGCCCACAAAAAGACACGCTTTTTTATGGGGTGAGTCCAACAAGCGGCTTGCGATGGTATTTTGAAGGAGTGCCCGCACATCTGGCGCGAAGGTAGAGTCCCAGTACTCAAGGGGTATATCACTCACCCCCAAAGAAATCGGCGTATTTCCGGCCGACTTGATCAGGACGCCGCCCGTTTTCGCGAAGGTCTCAAACTCGTCAACTGACTCTTGGTGCCACGATCTTGTGAGGGACAAATTAACAATTTTTACTCCTTGATTCATAAAGGATCCTAAAGGTGATAACGCTGTTTTGCCCGGCGTGATTTTCTCTTGCATACGTGGCGTCATGACCACAACGAGGTCCTGCTGCTTGAGATCATCAAAAAGAACGTGATAAAGTTTGTCAAAATGACTCATTTGATAAAGTTCTGGCCACCCGGGAACACACTTTAGTGTCACCGTTTCACATATTTCTAGTGACAAAGACGTAAGATATGTGCGTGGCCCTTTCAAGCAATCCAACATATCGATGGGATGCCGTTTCCTGGACGTTTGTTCAAGGGCGTAAAGAATCAAAGGGGCTCGCGCTTTAATGGTCAGACCTTGTTCTCGATCACCTAATCTTTCAAATACTCTTTGTGAGATACTTTTTATGGCCTTATGTTTTTTGCCAGCTTTTTGTTTAGGTTTCATCACGGCTTGTGTCACAATCTGCGCGTCTGGTGCCACTTTTTTGATCAGGGCACAAACGGCGTCCCCGTGGGATTTTTCTCCATCGAAATCGTCGATTACGCCAATTTTAACGTTCTTACCTGTGTATCCCCTGGCATGAAGAGCCAAGATTTCTGCGTCAAACTCATTTCTTCCGGCGTGGACTGAAATGGACCCCGCCAGAAGCAATAAAGCCATAGATCTTAGGATAAGCCTCAAGGGATATTTAGAAATCATAATAGGTCTTCCTGGTTTTAAGTTCACGGCAAGCTAAAGGTTGAAACTCGTGCTAGACGAGACACAAAAAAGGCAAGATCACGTAAGACTTGCCTTTTTTGATCGTTGTGCATGAAACTAGGCTTTATAGCGCCTTCCTTCATTTTTGCCATTTTGCAAATAATGAACCATGGCAAACTCACGGGGGTTCGTTCCATTGGGGACGGCTTCTGAAACGTCTTTGTTAAGCGCAAGGTAAGCGTCAGCGTTAAAACCAGGAGGTAAGAGCTCTTCTCCGCAAAGACGCATTTCATGACGACCATGCATCACGTAGTGATAAAAGGCCCATTTTTCTGGGTTATCTTGGGCGAAAGGCCGTAGATCACTGTATCCAGCCAAGTAAAGCGTGGCACTAAAGGATGCAGGTAGGAACTGGGACCCATAAAACCTGGACTCTTTCTTGCCATGAAGTAAGTAATGCCGCTGAAGCCATGATTTTCTGCCTTGAGGAGAGCCTTGAGGCACAAAAGGCAAGAGATCGTGATTGCACGCAAGGTACACCTCTTCGTGAAAAGGCGTGGGTAATAAAGCCTCTTGACCTTTTTCACCTAATGGCAGCACTCCTGTCATCTCAAAGACAGCTTTAAAGGCGGTCATGGGGTTGACGCAACCGTTTCCGCCTTCACTCTTCTCTGTGTCGCCCGCCAACGGAGTTGCCGTCGACATCAAGGCCTTGCGAATGGTTTTGAGATCCACAGAAGGATAGGCCTCCTTAAGTAAAGCGAATAATCCTGTGACTTGGGGGGCCGTAAAGGACGTCCCTGTCAAGGCGTTTTCAGGTTTTAAGACGCAGCCCAGATATAAATCATGGGCGCGGCCCGCCATGGCACTACCACAGTAGCGCCGGCCTTTTTCATCGAATTGTCCCACAAGCACGTGTCCAGACCTTGATTCCTGTGAGGTAATAGAATTCCATCTAAGTGAGTCTATTAAAGTATGAGCCACGCCGCCTTCCTCATCGAAGAGTCGCCTGAAATTAATTTTTTCGCTTCCAAGCTCAACAGGCTCATTGCCTGCGGATTGCACAAAGACACCTCCGCTTTGCCAAAAAGCACCTAACACATCCACATAATCCATATTCAGCCCTAAGGAGGCGTTAATAATTGTGGCACCTTGCGTCGTGAGCTTTGAAATTTTTTCTTTTAAAGGCACGAGGTTTGGCATCGTCTTGAGAATAGAAAGTAGCTCTTCGCCCTTAAAGTGCCAATGAAAGTGGCAGACCCCTGAGATAACGCCAACAAGCACCGCATATTCCCGCCCCCCTTTATCAAAGAAAAAAACATCTCCAGCGTCATTGGCCTTAAAAAGAAGCGACTCTCCTTGTGCAAAGGTCACAAGGTCGTATTGGGAAAACCGTGCGGGGGACGCCGCATACAAATCAAAGTTTGGCGTATTCCTGCAAAGGCTCTCACATACCTCCGTTGACAGAAGGTCCGACTTCAAAGCGACCACGCAACTTGGTTGAAAGGAGGTCATATGAAACTCGTGAATGAAATGGCTCAGTACGCTATAAAGGATACTGGATTTTTGGGTGTCATCTCCCGTGAGGATATCCGCGGATTCCGTAATGAGATGGGCGTCTGGGGCAACGGCATGAATAAATTTTGCCACCTCTAGACCGTGAATGAGCCCTGCATCATTGGGTAGGAAGCCGTCTAACACCCCAACCTTGACACCTTTTCCCGTATACCCTAAGTTTTTTAACTCCTGTATATCGTCTTGAATAAGGGGCGTGCTGGCAAAACTAATACTCCCCCCCAAAAAATACATAAACGACACGACATTTATTAGTTTTTTCAATTATCCATTCTCCTAAGGTGCAAACAAGCCGGTCCTTTTAACAAACATTTTCTTGTGAGTCAAGAATAAATAATTTAACAAATAATGAGATCGCTTATTTAGCAAAAATTTGTAAAAATAAATATTTATTCTTAATAGAATATGTTTTTTAAAAAAAACACACGGGCACCTTTGCTCTTGTGATTTTAAGCAGAGTCTTACACGGTGTATTTTCTGCCTTGCGTGAGGCCTCGACTATCCATAGTCAGGGTCCGAGCATGCTAAAATACACCTGCTTTTTATGGGGGATTAACTTTTTCCCTAGAGACGCACTAAGCTCAAAAGTCTTGACTTGATTATTTGGGATTAAGGTCTGTTTTTTCTGGGCATGGCTCATGTCATCCCAAGGGGTAATAGAGCAAGCCTCGGCGATCTCTCTTTCTTGGGGTCATAACCGTTGGTGGTAAATAGCTACTTGATTATTTTTCAACGCTTCACCGCGTTGGCATACATTTCATCTGCACTCTTATAGCTCTTGTTGAATCTAAAGGTAAACGTGCCGTACTGCCTAAGGAGCATTGTCTTCCCTTGGGTCGCACGATCTGTGTGGCTTAAATATTTTTACCATCAGCGAAATGCGGCATTTGTATGATTCAAGGCCAAACCGGTTTGAACGCTACCCACTTTGCTAAGAGGCGTTTTCTCCAGGAAGGCTCTATGGAAGGACGCCCCCGCCTATGGATTACAAGGCCCAAGAACAGGGGCCTTGAGGACCATTCAAACGAATCCTATGATCTGCCCCTGAGAGTTTTATTCATACCGCCTGTTTTCAGCCTTTCCGTGATGGATATAATGCCACGTGGCAAAGGAGCTTGCCTCTGCAGCTGGCATCGTCTTTGTGTGGTCTCTCACATCGGGATTGAGCTGTAAATAGCGCTGGGCATTAAACCCAGGGGGGAGCACGTCAGGGGCATGAGCGCGCCCCTCTTGGGCGCCGTGATGGACAAAGTGCCAATAGGCAAAGGACCGCGCGTCTTCGGGTGGCATCCCTTGGGTGACTGCTTTGACGTCTGCATGCAAAGATAGATAGGTCTCGGGGTTAAAGGTTTGCAGGATCCCACTTGGCCGGTGAGCTCTTCCTTCTGTTTTTCCATGGGCCAGATAATGCTCATACGCAAATGAACGTCTTTGGGAGGGGGTCATCGCTTTTGTATGGGACGTCAGGTCAGGGTGGGCGTAAATGTAGGCGTCTGCCTGGAAACCCCTAGGAAGTCCCGTACCTTTAAAAAGCCGGTTTTCTTTAGCACCGTGCTGGAGATAGTGCTGAACGCCAAAGGCTTCTTTTTGTGCGGACGCCAACGAGGCCGTTTCTTTTTGCAGGTCGGGATTCAAGGCAAGATACGCCTCCACCTTAAAATCTGCAGGAAGCAAATACTTTTGTCCTTTAAGACCCTGGGGCGGCACCCCGCATATGTCGTAGGCCTTTCTAAACGCCGCCAACGGGTTCACACGCCCGCGTCCCGTGAGCACACCCAAAGGATCCGTTTCCACCGCCGCTCCCGATTTTAAAATCGCTTTGGCAAGGGTTTTAGGTTGGCAGGTGGGATAGGCTTCTTGAAGAAGGGCCAGCACCCCTGTGAGTTGAGGCGCCGCAAAGGAAGTGCCTGTAGGGCCCGTCTCATCGACCAACGCCGTGATAAACTTATTTTTTAGGGCCCCTGCTCTGGCACTGTAATCTGAAATTTGTTGTTCTTGTTTAAGGGCGCCGACAATTAAACAAGAACTTTTAATGTCACTCTCTTTTAAACGTTGTTTCCATTGAAGGCTATGCCACAACGATGTCATGTGTGTTACGTCTGGTGCTTTGATATAAGCAATCTCAACGTCTTTTTCGCCAAGGGCGAGGGGTACATTTCCGCCAGCACTGACAAAAACGCCCCCGTCTGCCCCTAGTCTTTTTAACTCAGCCTCCATAAGATCACCTGAAGTGAACGTAATAGAAGCATTGATAATTCTGGCACCCTTAACGCGCAATTGATTTAGTATTAAGACAAAGCCCTGTTGAAAATTTGCACTTGTATTTGAAGTAATCTTACCACTGAGTCTTCCCGTAAACCCTCCATCCATGAAAGAAGCCAACGGCGCATAATACTGTTTTCCCTCTTTAGAAAAGGTGTATACATCCACATTGGAAGGGATTCTGTTTAATATCACTTCTTCATCTTTTGAAAATGATAACTCCTCAAACAGATGAGGGTAACAAGAAGGTGCGTTAGATTGTGAAACAAGAGCAGCAATTTGGGCCACCTGAATAGCATTGGCTTTTAGAGCATAAAGCATAAGATTTTTTTTGGCTTTTATGGAAAAAGAATTAAATTTCTGCTCCATCGATTGGCGCACCGTTAAGGCCGTTCCAGAAAGCTTGCTCAAATCCGCTGAAAAAATTAACGCTTGTGGAGCCGTTTCGCGAATAAAACTCGACACTAAAAGTCCATGACTTCCTACTCCTGTAAAATGATCAAGTACGCCAACTTTGACCCCCTTTCCTGTGTATCCAAGGTCTTTAAGATCATGGATATTGGATTGGATGTGAGGAGATGATGCCTCACCCGTCTGTGCAATGACACCTATCAAAAGAACAATAAAGATTTTTTTGACAATTCTAGGGCGCATAAAAAAAATTCCTTTAATTAAAAAATGAAAAAAAACTCATCTTTAAAAACCATTTTTACTTATTTTTTATCAAAAGATTCCCATATTCTCCCACAAGAGTATTCTCTTCCGCGCGACACCAGTAACTACTGCGACGTCCAGGCGCCGTCGATGGGCATCACAGCGCCCGTAATGGAGTCAGCTGACGCCGAACACAAAAAGACAACAAATCCTCCAATTTCATCGGTGCGCACAAATTTTTTGGTGGCTTGGGGGCCAAGCATGACGTCGCGAATAACAGCCTCCCTTGTGATGCCCCGGGCCTTGGCTGTGTCATCAATTTGCGCATCCACAAGAGGGGTATGGACATAGCCCGGGCAAAGGGCGTTACAGGTCACCCCGTCCTCGGCAGCCTCAAGGGCGACAACCTTTGTAAGTCCAGCCAGGCCGTGCTTGGCCGACACATAGGCCGACTTAAACGGCGAGGCCACAAGGGCGTGGGCAGACGCAATATTGACAATGCGCCCCCATTTCCTTTGGCGCATGGCAGGCAGAAGGAGTCTTGTCAGGTGAAAAGGCGCCGAAAGACTGAGGGCGATGATCAGGTCCCATTTGGCCACGGGAAATGTTTCAATGGGATTGACAAATTGAACGCCTGCGTTATTCACAAGGATATCGACGCCTCCTTTTTGGTCCAGACGTTTGGCCATGGCTTCCATTCCGCTCACATCTGTCAAATCGACGCCTTCGAAGGTGACGTCCACCTTGTAATCCCTCGCCATGTCACGTTGAAGGTCTTCGATGGCCTTGGCCTCACCAAATCCATTCAAAATAATATGACATCCTTGCTCGGCTAGGCTCTTTGCGATGGCAAGGCCAATCCCACTGGTTGATCCCGTCACCAGTGCTTTTTTTCCTCTTAACATGTTATATCCCTCTTCATCACGACTCTTAATTATTAGCTTTGAAGGGTATCTTTTTTATTAATTTGTTCTTATCACCCATGGGATAGGGTCTGCGTTGGGCTGATGGCATATAGGTGAAGTGGTCTGATTTCCCGTGGGATAAAGTGTTTTAAAACGCCCATGCAGGACGGCATAAATGACGAAACAAGATGATTGAACCCATGGCTTTGAGTTTCTTGAAAGATCCTGGCAAGCACCGCAGTTCCAATTCCTTTTTGCTGATACTGGGGCAAAACGCACGCCCAATATAGTCCTCTTACTCCCTCGTGGCAAAAGAGTTGGAAGGCTCCTACAGCAAGATTTTCTTGATAAATCAGAAAGAGTTGCAAAGCATTTCTGTCTTTTTTTAAAGAAAGACCACGCATAAACTCGAGGGCCATTCCCGCCTCATGGCCAAAGCATGCAGCTGAAATTCTGTCAAAGGTTGATAGCTCTTCGTATGTAGAGATTTGCTGAAGGTGAAACTCTGTACCGGACACCAGGTTTCCAACCTTATGGGCCGTCTCAAAAGTCAGACCGTGCACAGGAATCGAATTCTTAAGATGAAGAAACTCTGAAAAAAAGTCTGTACCCACATCTGCTGGTTTTTCTTTTTGGAGCCAGAGGGATGGAGTCTTTTTTGCAAGAGTTGAAACCTCAATCTTTTGCGTAGCGCTCAACGTATCAACGTCGCCGTAAAATAAGTTAAAAAGAGGATGAGGAATCCCAGAGTAAAGATACGATAACTCTCCCCACTGAGTACGAGACCAGCTAGACATGTAGGCCAAATGGGTCAGGTAGGCCCACAAGTGGTTTATTGAACAAGGGGCCGATAAATAAGCATTATCAACCCGCGCCAAAGATGACATAAAGCACTCCCGTTTTATTTTATTGATAAATCATAGTGAGAGCCATCAAGAGCTGTCAACATAAATGAAAAATTTATTTTTTTCATTTACTTATTGACACACAGTCTAATGAGACTAGACGTTAAAGGTCCTATATATAGATTAAGTTTGTGCCTCACATTTTGATGTGACGAACTATTTTTAAAAACTATATCAAAAATGCCAGCATTGAAAAATGGACTGCTTTTTATTAAAATTACATTTATTTTGGTAGCTTTTCTTTTTTATTGAAGTAGTGACTTTTTGGCAATATAATGAAGATATATTCTTGGTGTGATCTGATAAATTGGTGTTTTAGACAAAGCGACAAAAAAACAGACATACAAAGAATGTCCTGACAAGGTTCATAAATTCATATCGCCCGCGGGGTGATTACAGAAACGGAGTAAAAACTATGGCAACGGAAAAAAGCCAAAGCCTGCAAGATGTATTCTTGAATACAATGCGTAAGAATAAAGCACCTTTGACGGTATTTTTAGTCAACGGCGTCAAACTCCAAGGCATCATCACCTGGTTTGATAGCTTTTCCATTCTTCTCAGGCGTGACGCGCAATCACAACTTGTTTACAAACATGCGATTTCGACTATTATGCCCATGGGGGCCGTCCCCCTTTACGAGGCAGAGACAGATTCGACGTCTGTGTAGGACAAGATAGAAGGGGAAACGTGACTCAGGATTTTCAACGCCATAACGGTTCTCCCTCATCTTCTGGAAAGGCTTTCGTCATCTATCCGGCGATTGTCACGAAAGAAACATCCGATCCCTTTGCAGAGGAAGCGCGCCTTGAAGAAGCGTGCGGCCTTGCCCTTGCCATCGACCTTGATGTCACCCACAGTGAAGTCATCCGCCTTCGAAGCCCACGCCCTGCAACCTTGATTGGTTCAGGATCCGTGGAGACCCTGGCCAGCATGATTCAAGCCAAGAAACCAGACCTTGTGGTGATGGATACGGCGCTTACCCCCATTCAACAGCGCAACCTGGAAAAAGCCTGGAAATGTAAGGTCATTGACCGAACAGGCCTGATTCTAGAAATTTTTGGGGCACGCGCCCGCACTTCGGAAGGAAGCCTCCAGGTAGAGCTTGCGGCCCTGATGTATCAAAAAAGCCGCCTTGTGCGCTCATGGACACACCTAGAGCGTCAACGGGGTGGCCTTGGCTTTATTGGGGGGCCTGGCGAGACGCAGCTTGAAATGGACCGACGTCTTATTACCGAGCGCATCGTCAAAATTAAAAAAGAGCTCGCCCAAGTCAAACGTACAAGAGCCCTGCACCGACGTGCCAGACGCCGCGTACCCTACCCCATTGTGGCACTTGTGGGCTATACCAATGCCGGCAAGTCAACGCTTTTTAACCGCCTAACCAAGGCAGAGGTGTTTGCCAAAGATCTCCTTTTTGCCACCCTTGACCCTACCATGCGAAGCCTAAAGCTCCCGTCAGGACGAGAGGTCATTTTATCCGATACAGTGGGTTTTATTTCCGATCTCCCGACCCAGCTGATCGCGGCTTTTCACGCAACTCTAGAAGAAGTGCTCGAGGCTGACCTTATCCTTCATGTGCGCGATATCTCACACCCTCAAAGCGATAACCAAAACCAAGATGTGCGCAAAGTTCTAGAAGAAATGGGCCTCACGTCATCCCTAGAAGAAGGCATGATTGAGGTTCTAAACAAGGTGGACTTGCTGCCCTCTCTGGACGACATGCCAGCCCCGCCCCGTCACCGAGTCTTTGTTTCTGCCTTGACAGGAAAAGGTGTGGATGACTTGCTCCTGCGCATTGACGAGCGTCTGGCCATGGCTGAAAAAATTTACGCGTACGAGCTCCCTTTTGAGGCAGGAGAAGCCCTTGCCTGGCTCCATGCGCATGGCGACATACAAACCCAGGACGAGACAGAAACGGGCATCAGTGTTGTGGTTCGTATGAGTCCTGTAAACGCCCACCGCTTTGAAAAAAAATATTTAACCGAGGACAATGCCAGGCACTATGCCTCTTCTTAAGGCAAACACTTCCTACTCCCGGTGATAAGGGTGCCCGACCTGGATTTGCTGGGCGCGGTAAAGCTGCTCCATGAGCATCACGCGGGCAAGTTTATGAGGCCACACCATAGCACCTAAGGACAAAAGGAGGTCCGCGCGCGCGCGCACCTCGGGTGTCAGGCCGTCCGCCCCTCCCATAAGAAACACAAATTGAGGAAAACCCTCTAATTGTTTTTGGGACAGAAGTGCTGAAAAGGCAGGACTTGTAAGGCCTTTGCCCCGCTCGTCTAGGGCGATCACGAAGGCGCCCATGGGCACGCCCGCCAAAAGCCATTTGGCTTCTTCTTGCTGCAACGCGGCCGGGGAAACCTTTTGTTTGATCTCTCCTTCTTGCACACTCACCTCCCACCGCAGGCGTTTTTGATAGGTCAAAAGCGCCTCTTCCAAAGGATCGCCTTTTATCTTACCAATGGCCCGAATGGTTACGCGCATCCCGTCTTCCTAAAAAACAACATCTCTGACGAAGAGGCTTTTGACAAGGTGTCCCTTATGAACGAGGTGGACACGGAATAAAGTCATCGGCGTCTCCTGGCACTGTGGGAAAACGCCCCTCTTGCCAGTCATGGGCAGCACTCTCAAATTTTCCAGGATCAGAGGCCACAAAATTCCACCATAGATACCGAGGCCCCTCCACGGCCGCCCCGCCTAGGACCATGAAGTGAGCGTCCTCTTCGGCGAAAAGCGCAAGTTCTTTCTTTTCACCCGCAACCAAAAGACGCATGGGCGGATGGCGCGTTCCGTCTACGGACACCTCTCCCGAAATCAGGTAAATACCTTGCTCTTCTGCCAGAGGCGGCAAGGAAAAAGTCTGCCCCCTCGAAAGTCGCACCTCCATATAGAGGGTGTCGCTTAGGGGGCGCACAGGGGATGAAAGCCCAAAGGCATTTCCCATGATCAAACGCCCGGTGGCCCCTTCTTGAGTGAACGTCGGCAATTTTGCCCCGACATGATGGTGAAACGCAGGCGCGCACGTTTCGTCTTTTTGGGGCAGCACAAGCCAGCTTTGAATGCCATAAAGAGGCTCACCTGCCACCCGTCTTGCCCTAGGGGTGCGCTCGCTGTGCACAATGCCGCGCCCGGCCGTCATCAGATTCACGTCCCCTGGCACAATGGTTTGAAAGGATCCCAAGGAATCTCGGTGATCAAGGGCCCCTTTAAAAAGATAGGTCACCGTCTCAAGACCGATATGGGGATGGGGTCTTACGTCAATACCCTGATCTGTTACAAATTCACCGGGACCGATTTGGTCCCAAAAAATAAAGGGGCCCACCATCATGCGGTTCGGTCCACCCGCCGGAAGCACACGGTGTACTTTAAAGTTTCCCACATCACTGATTTTTGGCAAAAGGACTTTCATGATGTTGATTCCTGTTTCATGTGACATACGTAGGGTGCCTCTTTTTAGACGTTCTTTCAAGTCCTGGCACGTTTTTGTCTTTCTAAAGCCAACTCTCCCTTGCAGGGGTAGGCTCAACGCGCTAAAGGTAAGAAGAATTGATAACGATGAGGGATCTATGTCCGCTTTTTCCGATGTCCGCGCCGCCCTTGACGCGCTAATTAGCGCCACGTCACCTGAGGTCGCCCTTCGCTTTTTCAAGACAGGGCCCGGGGAATACGCCAGTCATGATCAGTTCCATGGCCTAAGCGTGCCCAATGTGCGCGCCCTTGCCAAAAAATACGCGCCTGCCCTCACACGTGAGGAAGTCCTGACGTTTTTATCCTCTCCTTTTAATGAAGAGCGTCTTTTAGGGATTTTTTTTCTTATCTTTCAATATGAAAAAGCCGCGCCTGCCCAACAAGACGAGCTCTACGCGTTTTCTTTGACCCAGATGCCTCAGATAAACAATTGGAACTTGGTTGACCTTTACGCGCCCAAACTGATGGGGATGCATCTTCTTGCGCGGGACCGCTCCATTCTTGATCATTTTGTCAAATCTGCAATTATGTGGGAAAGACGTATCGCCGTTGTGTCAACTTTAACCTTTATCAGGGCACACGACCTTCAACCCACCTTGCGCCTTTGCCAGACCCTCATGAGTGACAAAGAAGACCTGATGCACAAGGCTTGCGGCTGGATGTTGCGGGAGGTCGGTAAAAAAGACGAAGGCCTGCTACGGACGTTTTTGAACGCCCATAAAGGGCATATGCCGCGCACCATGCTACGGTACGCCATCGAAAGATTTTCACCCGAAGAGCGCGCGGCGTTTCTTAAAAAATAGCCACGATCCAAAACCCTGAGAAACAAAGACGCGGACGTGCAAAACCCCATACGCGCTTAGTGCTGGCACACGTAAGCATCCGACGCAACTTTGATAGCCTTTCGTGCGCACAATGCAGGGTGTGCGCTCACATGGAATCGATGACTAGCTGTCCTTTTTATCTGCAATCTTTAGCCCAAAGGGCGCATAAAGCTCTTTTCCGTCTATTTTGACCTGTACAAAAAACTTAATAAAATTAACCTCACCCGGCTCTAGATGAAAGGAAAGATCGGGTCCACCACGATCGCTGTCTTTGGTGGGCTCTGCTCCCATGGGATGGATGTGAATGAGCGTCTCAAAATCATCGCCGAAGCCCACAAGATGCCCGTACGCTCCCATGAGCGGCTCGAGGGTTGTCACAGGACGCCCTTTCTCATCGGTGATCTTCACCACCCCGCGAACCGCCTGACCCTTTTCAAGGGGGCCCTCAAATTGCAGGGTAAAACGATGCCCATCCACCACGGCGTCACGGGTATCGTCTGTCTCACGTTTTTGGCCCCCCTTTCCCTCTTGCAACATGGTGGTGGCGTACTCTTGCCGGTCCGTTGAAAAGGGATGCAAATCTGCCCACAGCTTATAAGGGGTGTCCTTTAGTTTTGGCTCCCAGGTAAAGGAATACTCGCCCGGTGTTTTCGTGGGTACCGGGTGACTATGGGTGTAATCCGATAAAGACGGATCAATGATTAGCAGATGAATTTTTTGGGTATGGACTTCTTTCAAATTATCCAAGGTAACAGGCTTGGCGTCCTTCGCTGTCGAAAGCGTCAAGAGCACTTGTGACGATCCTTCTACTCTTTGAGTCTTTGCAATAACGGTGGCAGGACCGACACCACGATCCTCGTGAGGCATGACGGCATGCGCTCCGTTGCTGTGACTCGCACACAGCGACGCGGCGCACAGAAGGCCTCCAAAAACAAGCGCATGATAAACACAATGCATTTCATTCCTCCCTTGGGTTTTGTTAAGCATACAAAAGGGATGAGATCATGACTATTAGAATTTTGTGTTTTTAAGAAGTGGCGGGAGTGACGGGACTCGAACCCGCGACCTCCGGCGTGACAGGCCGGCGCTCTAACCAACTGAGCTACACCCCCAATAGGGAAGATAGGCATTGATTACCTGACATTGTGGTAGGTGTCAAGGGCTTGTTCCAAGATTCGATCTTTTTTTATTTTGACATAAAAGCCCACAAATTTATAAATCGCGGTCCTGTATCTTTGATAAAGCCCTAGGTTCATTGCGAATCACTGCCGCGCACCGCGCCAAAATGCAGCGCCTTCATAAGACAAAGCCCTTATTCAAAATTAGCAATTTAAAAAATTTGACAAATGGTTGAAAAGAACCTAAATACATACTGTCAATTAGGAAAAGTGCGCCGCACGCGTGAGCGCCCCTATATTTTTGAGGATAAAAGGACATGACTCGTTCAAAGAAAAACCTGAGTATTTTAGCAGCTCTTTTGCTTGGAAGCTCAATGATTGTGGCAGAAGCTGAGGCACGTGATGCTAAAGTTCTGTCGCTCTCTCGTGAACGTGTGGGGCTCAAATTTAGTCGCAAGGCGTCTTCTTTAAAAAGCTTGAGGCTAAAAACTGTTGATCAGGCGCTATACCAAGATAACTTAGAGGGGCACGATATTATTTCCCGGGCCTTAATGGCGCGCACATACGAGTCCACCCACTACGGATCTTCCCTTAACACAGGCGCTATGCACTTTGAAACAGGCAAAGGCCGCACCAAAGATACGCCCAACATGAAGCGTGTTAATGCACACGGCATCAAGTCTGTCGGTCATGATGCATCACCTGTCGATCAAACTGCTTCCAAAGCATCCCCACAAGTGCTACGTGGTTCATCCAGCCAGCACAACCAGCAGCACGAGCCTCACCCTGCTCCTGTAGGCCCAAACGTTGCAGACAAGGAAAACATACCGCAAAAAAATCCAAACCCTGTTTCTCTTCAAAAGACAACAGACGGTCGTGCTTTTTCTGAAAAAAATGACCCCACGAGCGTGAGCGTTCCCCAAGCCTTTCTTAAAGAGTCAATTTCCTCCAAGAGGTCTCACCAAGAGGAATCGCCAAAGGATGAAAGGTCACAAAACGGCCTTATTGCCGTTGACAAACAAGTTGTTCAAGGTCAAAAACTGGCTGCTCCTGTGCAAATAACGCCTGACCTAGAGCAAGACAAGCAAAACTTGTTCATCCTTGATCACACCGAAATGGTTTCTCCTTCCGCGCCAAAAGCTCCTCCGGCTCCCCCCGCTCCTCCAGCAGAAAAGTTACTTAATAAGGGTAAACCCGCAGGCAGCCCCAATTTCTTAAAGGATCTTCAAAATAAGAACCTTAAAAAAGTGGCCGACCACAAACCCAAGGGGGCACAAGGCAATCTTCAAGACCAGCTCCTTGCTGAACTCATAGGTGCACGCAAACCTCGAAATAATGGACGTGCTAATGCGTCACAAGGAGAGGTAAACCCGGATCCAGAATCCGTTGGCTTCCGCTTTAATCTTCGCAAGGTAAACGCGCGGGACCAAAACCGTTTTGCAAAAAGGTTGAATGGCGAAGTCTTTGACGACGAAAGTGGGTCTGCAGGACAAAACGCTTTTGCAAAATTGGGCCGTAACACCAAAGCCACAGTTCAAGTTGATGCACGCGACATTGCACGAGAGGCTACTTTTAAACGGCCTCTATTGCGTAAAGTTGCCGAAGAAGAGAAAAATAAGTTCAAGCGTGATCTTCAAGAGAATCCACAAGATCACTCGAGCGCTGTTGTTGGCATGATGATCGGCGACAGCGGCACCGTCAACAGAACAGCCCTTGCAACTCATGCCCAAGGAAACCAAAAAGTTTTGCAGAGCGTCAAATACCAACGCCCAGTGCTCCGCAAGGTAAATCCAGATGAGCAAAACAAATTTGCAAGAGAGGTTGCAGAGAAGAAAGTCGCGAATGCAGGACAAACACTTGCCGAAAATGTGACGGCAGTACACCGTAATGATGGCGGCGCTGGTGAGGTTAAGGCCCGCGCCACCCATGCTCAGAAGGCCGTGGGTGTCATTGCAGATCTCAAGTCTGGCTTTGATCTTAAGTCTCTTTTGCGGCCCACATTTGCGAGGCCTACAGATCAAACAGGAAGCCTGGCACATCAACCTTCAAATGCTGTCTCACCTCAGGCTTCATCACAGCCTTCAGCTGTGCCAACACAGCCTAAGCTGAGCCCGCCCAAGCTAATGGTCAGCAGTCGCCCTGTGCCTCCTGCCCCTAAGATGTCAGACAAGGCCACAAAACACTTTGCCCTAGTTACCTTAAGCGTGGACGGTGGCGCTAACGAAGAGAATGCCAACCGTATGGCCCACTTTGAGTCTACTAAGGACTTTAAGAAAGATCTTGTTTCTGACAATCCCATGGCACGTCTGAAGAAGACCAATACAGCTGCGAGTCAAGAATCAGCCCAAGCCATTCTGCGTGAACAAGAGATCGCGTTCCAGCAGGAAGCAGCGTTGCGTAAAGTTGAGTTGGCTCACCAGGCAAGGCTTGAAAAAGAACGCCTTGAGCGAGAGCGTGAAGCAGAGGAAGCGCGCCTCCTTCAGGCACGCGTCCTTGAGCAGCAAGCTTTAGCGGTCAAAAACGCTAAGACTGGCTCAGGTATGGGCGATATCCTTGACTTTATTAGTCGCAACAAAACTAAGGATGGATCTGCTGCAGGGTTTGGCTTGAAGAAGGTTGTGAAAGAAAATCCTAAGGATCTTAAAAAGCCACAGCCTAAGACAATATTGAAGCAACTACAAGATGATCCTACCGCAGACGCTGGTGATCTTTTGCGTGCGACACTTGCAGCACGTTCAGGTGCCATTCACGGCGATCCTGATGAAAGTGACGATGAGGATGGTGATTTCTGGGATTAATCTTCCTTAAAAAAGGCCGGTGGGAACACCGGCCTTTTTTGTTTCTGACCTTTCTTTTCATCAAGCGATCGTTGACCTTTTTTTCCTTGTCTGGCATGATTCCGTGTTTGTTAACCTCAGGAGCTTTGATTTTCATTCTTACCGTATTAAAAGACTTTCTGTCTTTCACAGTTGTTGTCCCCCTTGTGACCTTAGTCGGCGGCTATTTCACCTACAAACTTCGAGGTATTCAGTTTAGAAAACTTGGCCTTGCCGTGCGCCTCATCAGTCCCAAAGGAAGTGATGCCGGGATATCCTCCTTTGGCGCCATTGCAGCCGTCTTAGGGGGCAACCTTGGTACCGGCAATATCGCGGGGATTGCCGTGGCGCTAACAACCGGCGGACCTGGATCCCTTTTTTGGATGTGGACCATGGCCTTTCTTGGTAGCATCCTAAAGTATGTAGGATCTTATCTGGGTGTTTCTTACCGCGAAATGAATAACAAAGGTCAATACGTGGGTGGTCCCATGTATTATTTAAGCAAAGGTCTTAAAAAGCCTTTCATGGCTTATGTGTATTGCATCCTGCTCATATTGGGGGCCGTTACCACGGGTAATATTGTCCAGGTGAACTCTCTCACGCTACCCCTCACCGAGGCTGGCTACTCGCCTCTTTATGTGAGCCTTCTCATGGCTCTTCTCCTTGCAGGCACAACCCTTGGTGGCATGCAGCGCTTTTCCCATGTGGTCTCCGCCATTGTTCCCTTTATGGCCCTTGCCTATCTTGTGACATGCGGTTACATCCTGGCGGGCCATACAGCTCAAATTTTGCCCGCTCTCAAAACGATTGTCGACTCAGCCTTCGACCTTAAGCCCCTAGCGGGGGGTGCTGCCGGTTACGGCGTCTTTGTGGCTCTCCAATCTGGGTTTGACCGGGGGCTTTTCGCCACGGACTCTGGCCTTGGGCTTGCTGCCATTTTGCATGCTCCCGTGACAACCCAAAGCGATAAAGTTCCCTCCAACGCCATTGCCCAAGGCATCATGAGCGTGCTCTCGCCTCTCATCGTCATGTGTGTGTGCATGCTGACAGGTCTTGTCTTGATGGTCACGAAGGCTTGGCAGATCCCAGGCCTTGAAAGCACCAATCAATGCATGGAAGCTTTTTGCGTGGGACTCGGGCACTCTAGTGCTGGCTTCATTGTGCTTGTGACCTTGTTCTTTTTCGCCTTTACAACGGTTCTTACCTGGGCCTTTTGTGCTGGACGCGCTGTTGCCTACCTTATGGGTGAAGAAGCTAACAAATGGTTTCAAGTTTTCTTTGTCTGCGTTGTCCCCATCGGCGGCGTCCTCTCTGTCTCTCTGGCGTGGCAAATGGCCGATATCTTCTTGAACTTGATGCTTCTTTTGAACATGGTTGGCCTTTGGGGCTTGAGAAGGCCCGTCATCGAGCACACGCGCGTGTTTTTAGAAGGACGCTTCATAAAAAGTAAGCACGCAAAAGATGACTAGCAGGCCCTATCAAGAAAAACGATTGATACGTTTTTCCCTTGCCTGTCTTGCTGTCTTGGGGGGGTGCTCTTGCGTAGCAAAGGCAAAAAACCCCAGCACCTTAGGGGAGGAGTCAACTACTCCTCCCCCTCTTTCTCATCCCGTGAGCCCAGCGCTTACAGAGCAAGAAGCAGAGCAGCGACGTCAACAAGCGTCGGCCTTTCTCATGCGCGCTGTGTTTGGAGAGACAAGACAGGGGCATGCTGCTCCCTTTGAGGAAACGCCGATTGTTGAACAACCCAGGAGCCCGCGTTGAAAACGCTAAGAAAACATTTCCTAGATAAACCTCTCTCACGCTTAAATCATCATAGGACGCAGCGCCCCTTGAACCATTGCTTGAAAGCGGCACACTTTTTTTCTCCATTAAAATCATAGGTCTTCGCTTCAGCAAGGCATTCTTTGTAGCGCGCCTGAAGACGCTCCTTACAAGCTTCTATTTCAGCAGGCTCTTGGTGGGCAGGCTCTGGGGGAAGAATTTTACTCATATCAAATTTAGCAAGCGCCTTGCCCGAAGGCCCTGTCACTTTACGCGCATACGCATCGATGGGAGAAAGTGGCGGGGGAGGCGGCACGTGAGTGACTTCTTTTTGTTTTTCTTTAGCCTTAAGGGCTTGGGCGCTTTCTCCTGACGCAGAGGTCAAGGCTTCTTCTTTTTTGTGAAGGGTATCGCTTTGAGGGGAGGACGCCAACGCGGTGCTCCCCATAAACAGAAACGATCCCACAATTCCCAACAAGCTTCTTCTTTTCATCTTGTTTCCTTGACGTTTATGCAACGTTCAAACCCGTTTTTTTATCACCCGAGGCAAGAATCTCCTCAAAGAAGGCCTCTAGCTCTTTATTGACCGACTCTGGTTGCTCAACACACGGTACATGGCCGGCTCTTGGAACCACCGAATAGCGGGCTTTGGGTGTGAGCTCCGTCATCTGGCGTGTTTCTTCCAAGGGACGCAGCATGTCGTCCTCACCCACCATATATAGGGTTGGCACTGACAACGAGCGTAATTCCTCTAAATAGTCAGGCCTGTTATACATGCCCTTCCCTACGGCCGTGATGGTGGGGACGTTGGCAAAGGAAATCGCCGAAAGAGAGCGCTTAAAGCGCGTGATGAGATCGGGATTTGTATTATAAGTATGCGGCCCAAAAATATAAGGGGCAATTAACTCTACCAGTTCAGGGGCAAAAAATTCAGCCCGCGCCACAGCGTCCATCATGGGCAGGTACTCGTTTTGCTTCTCAACCGACTCCGCCCCTAGGTAAGAGCTCATCACCACAAGTCCTTTAAAGGCATAGGGATGATCGTGGGCCATACGGGCGCCGATCAACCCGCCCGTGGACAGACCCACATAAAAGCAACTCTTAATATCGAGAGCTTCTATGAAGGCCCAAAAATCCTTTGCCAGCTGATCCACGGAAATTTCTGTTTCTAGCCTCGTCCCACTCTCCCCGTGACCCCATATGTCAGGCACGATACACCGGTAATTTTTGGAAAAATGCTCAACTTGAGGCCACCACATCTCCCCAGACCAAAACAAGGTATGGGCGAAAATTACAGGAAAGCCTGCACCATACTCTCTGTAAGAAAAGTCACAATCACGAATGGTGACACGTGGCATCACTTCACCTCCCATCATTATTATTATGACTTACTATGTTAAAGGATAATATCTAGGCGTGTCCAGCATCAAAGGATAAAAGTTCTGGGTGGATTCCCAGTTTGTCAAAGGCTTTTTTCCACTTGTCTTGATCGGGCGTAAAGAATAGCAAATCCGCGTCAGGACGTGTCATGACAAGCCAGCTATTTTGCTGGAGCTCACCCTCAAGTTGTCCTGCCATCCAGCCCGCGTACCCCAGGGCGCAGATGCTTTGACGTGGGCCTTTGTGCTGACCCATGGCGATCAAAATCTCAAGGGTGGCAGACAAACACAAGTGCTCATCGATTTGGAGTGTGCCGTCTTGTTTGTAATCATCGGAATGAAGAATAAACCCTCTGCCCATCTCAATGGGCCCCCCGAGGTAAATAGGTTTTGTTGTAAGCTCTTGGTCGTTATTATCAAGGCCTAGCTGCCCCATGAGGTCAGCTACATTTTGGCTTTCAAGGGGTTTGTTGATAATAAGTCCCATGGCGCCCATGTCATCATGACCGCAGATGTACACAAGACTCTGGGCAAAGCGCGTATCTTGCATGTGAGGCATGGCAATGAGCAAGGTTCCCGTTAAGGTTTTGTTTGGCATTTGCTCCCTAGCGCCTCCCCCTTGGTTTTTTTTTATAACCTAGCTAAACTCAATACTTCTACGGCATGCAGGAGCCAGCTTGAATGTTATCTTTATTACGACTAATGGTTTTTACTTTAGCAGCTCTGATACTTAGTCCACAAGTTACAAAGATATACGCAGCAGAAGAAAAACCGGTTCATGTCGCGGTCATCAGCAGCGTCAGTACCACCGGGGCTCAAGGAACCTTGCTACTGGGGATAAAGTTTACCCTTGAAAAGGGTTGGAAGATTTATGCCCCTCCCCGCGAAGGCGATGACCCTTTTAAGCGTTACCCACAGTTTGAATGGCAACTTGATAGCAATTTCAAGCCCCCCCTTATCTCTTGGCCCACGGCCAAAGAGTTTCACGAAAATGGTGAGGTTCTTTATGGGTATGACAAAGACGTAATCTTGCCTCTAACGATCGACCCTATCATACCGGGTAAGCCTCTACACCTTAAAGGAAAAGTTAAGTTTCTAGCCTGCTCAAGTCAATGTGTGCCCGTGACAAAAGACCTGTCCTTTGACTTACCCGCGGGCCTAGCGAACCCAACGCCTGAAGCCTATCAGATCCTTGCCTTTCGAACAGGTAACAACACTAACACAGCTCCTCCCACATCCCTTTGGCTTATGCTTGTCTTTGCCTTCTTGGGGGGACTTATTCTCAACGCCATGCCGTGCGTGTTGCCCGTCTTGTCCTTAAAAGTGAGAAGTTTCATCACGCTTAAAAAAGACCCGGTCCTTTATAAAAAAAGTCTTCTTTTCAGTTGGCTTGGGATTATGGCTTCATTTGCCTTGCTTGCGTTTCTCGCCATTATTCTCAAAGAGGCCGGTCAAGCCGCCGGATGGGGCCTTCATTTTCAGTCTCCTTTCTTTTTGTTGTTAATGGCTCTTCTCATGGCGATTTTCGCGAAAGGCTTGTGGAATGATGACAGTTTTCAACTTCCTCCGGCCCTGCAGCATCGTCTCAACAATTTTCTGGATGCCAAACACCCAAGCTATCAGGTTTTTTACGAGAATTTTTTTTCGGGCGTCTTTGCAACCATGCTGGCAACTCCTTGTACTGCGCCCTTTTTGGGATCAGCCCTTGGATATGGCCTTTCTCGGGGCCCCTTTGAGATTCTTCTCATTTTTGCCTTTATGGGTTTTGGGTTTGCCCTTCCTTACGCCCTTCTTTATGCGCTGGCCCCCCGTCAACTGCCTCTACCCAAGCAAGGGCCCTGGATGGAGATCTTATCCCGGTGTTTTTCAGTCATCATGGCCGTCACAAGCCTCTGGCTTTTGTGGGTTTTCTCCCACCATGTAACTCTTTTTATGGCCTGCCTTGTCATTGGCCTTCTTTTATCGGGTGTGATCCTTGCCTATATGCCGCGAAAACCGGTGTCGTATCTTGGTAAAGCTTTTGTGACAGGAGCATTTATTACCGTTCTTTTTTCATCCAGCCCTCTCTCACAAAATCCTTTAGAAGAGCCAGCTTCTTTATGGAAACCTTTTGAAGAAAACCGCCTTCAAATGGCTCTTAAAGAGGGAAAAATTGTCATTGTAGACGTAACAGCCTCTTGGTGCACGACCTGTCAGGTAAATAAGGCGCTTGTCTTGAACACAAAAAAAATATTGAACCTTCTCAAAGACCCTCAAATTCTCGCGTTGAAAGCAGACTGGACGACCCATAATAACGAGATCACCCATTATCTTGCGCGCTTTGAACGCGCGGGGATTCCTTTCAATGTGGTTTATGGGCCCAAAGCGCACCAGGGGATTGTCTTACCCGAGCTCCTATCTGAAAGTGACGTCCTAGACGCCCTTCAAAAAGCAGGACACCGTGCTGGTGAGCCTAGACCTTAGACATGAAAAAAGCCCCCTCAGAGGGGGCTGTTTTTTAGGTTCACGTCAGATGGTTAGTTTTCGGATTTTTTTCGCACCCACGTTTGACTTTTGCCAAAGAGTGGCACGCCCACATATCCCCTTACCTCAAGTTTATCTTCGCCTCCTTCATTGTACATTCTGATTGTACAATCATAGACATCACCGTCCTCTGGATTATAGATTTTCCCACTATCCCACTCGTTATCACCGCTTTTCTTAAATCCAGAAATGAGCTCAAGCCCCAAAAGAGGACGCGTTTGCTTTGACGCGTCCTTGTTATGTTTATCAACCTTAGGAGACCCGTCGGGATAGGTGGGCTCTTGAAGGGCCACAATTTTTCCGCAAAAGGTGCTGGGGTCATCCTGGCACTTTTCAATTTCGATATCGGCATTTTTTTCTGGTTTTAGGGTACGCCACACCCCTTCGAGGGAAGCATGCGAAAATGTCACACCACAAAAAAGAGCCCCTGCAACCAAACCCCTAATAAAACTTTTATATTTCATTTGTTTATCCTTCTATTATCTGTCTTTTTCTTAAACAGTTGAGGATCGCTTCTAAAAGCGACACGTCCACTCGCCCACAGCCTAACAACAAAAATGTGAATCCGAAAGAATTTTAGTTGCTTTTATGTTGAATTGTTTCTTTACTCATTCGTGATAAAGCCATGCTTTTGTCTCTTTAAAAGGCAGAAGCCGCTTTAAAACAGATAGTTAAGGAGTAACATAATGAGGCATTTTAATTGGCGATATGCGTCAGTTTTCGCAGCCATCGGCTTTGTGGCCGTTGGGGTAAATGAGACACAGGCAGCTGGATTTCAGTTGCGTGAAACAAACTCAAAGAAGTTCGGGTATGCACACGCAGGTAGCGCGACCGAAGCCGGCGATGTGGCGGCCCAATGGGACAACCCCGCGACCCTTACAACCCTTGACAAGAATGCTGTGGGCGCTTCCGTCATGGGTGTGTTCCCTCAAGTTAAGTATGATATCACGCGCTCTACGGGTGTGACCGGCGCCTCCATTAATGGAAATGACGGCGACAACGGCGGAACACCAGCAGCCATTCCTGCGGCTTATGTCGCTTGGCATGTCAATCAAACACTTCGATTGGGCCTTGGTATCACAGCGCCCTGGGGTCTTAAAACAGATTACAACAAAGATTGGCGCGGGACGCTTTTTGCCACCCGCTCAAGCCTTGAATCTGTGAACGTAAATCCTGCTTTTGCTCTAAAACTCAACGACATGTTCTCCATTGGCGGTGGATTTTCCATCGAATACATCAAGGCTGTTCTTGGCGAAGGTTTTGAAAAAATAAACGCGGCAGGAAATACATCTGAAGCGCGCCTCCAAGGAAATGATGTGGGTTATGGCTTCAACGCTGGTATCCTTTTCCAACCCTGGAAACACACCCGCTTTGCCCTTGCTTACCGCTCGCAAATTAAACACAGTCTGTCAGGAGATTTTCGCGTTTCTGATCGGGCAAACAACCGATTCGGTGCCCTCCTCGCCCCTGACGCCACCAAAGTTCGCGCAGATGTGACGCTTCCAGAAACCGTCACCTTCAGCGCGCATCACGACATAAACGCTAAATGGAACGTACGCGCCGACATTCAGTTCACCCGTTGGGCACGCCTGAATGAGATCGATATTAATTATGACTGGCGACCCTCTGCCGCTCTTCTGGCTGCAGGTGCCATCACGCAGTCTAAAGAGATCTACAAAAACCGCAATACCTGGTTCTTTGCCCTTGGTACTGGTTATCAATGGACAGAGAGCACCCTTCTCAAAGTCGGTGTGGCATATGATAAGGGCATGACTCGCAACAACTACCGCTCGCCCCGTATCCCAGATGCCAACCGTCTTTGGCTCTCGGCCGGTCTTGAGCAAAAGTTCACGGACAGCATTACAGGGTCTTTGGACTACACGTTCATCCATGTCAAGAACGCGAACATCAATCTAAACGGACAAAGAAACCAAGGAAAATCCGCCTTGGTTGGCCGAAACTTTGTTGCACGTTCAAAAGCTTATGTGAACTTGATCGGTGCGAAGATCCAGTGGAAATTCTAATCTGATCAATGACCTTTAAAAAAGGAGGGGGAAACCCCTCTTTTTTTATGCCTTGAACCTGCCTTGAGCCGTCTTGTTTTTTGTCCTACAATAAAAGCCTTAGACCATAAATAGGGAAGGCACTCCATGAAAATTCTTGTGGCCGTCAAGCGCGTCCTTGACTACAACATGAAAGCCCGCGTTAAGGCCGACCAGTCCGGCATTGACCTGAGCAACGTAAAAATGTCCATGAACCCCTTTGATGAAATCGCCGTTGAGGAAGCCGTGCGCTTGAAGGAAGCCGGCAAAGCGACCGAGATTGTCGTCGTCTCCTTGGGCGCAAGCGCTTGCCAAGAAACCTTGCGCTCGGCCCTTGCCCTAGGCGCTGACCGCGCAATTTTAGTCGAACACGACGCTCCCCTTGACTCCTTCGGCGTTGCAAAAGTTCTTCAAAAAATTGTTGAACAAGAAAAACCTGATCTTTGCCTTCTTGGCAAGCAAGCAATCGACGATGACGCCAACCAAACGGCGCAGTTTTTAGCAGGCTTTTTAAATTGGCCACAGGCGACCTTTGCCTCGAAAATTGACGTGGGCGCAAAGGACGTCACCGTCACAAGAGAAGTCGACGGCGGCCTTGAGACCATTCGGTGTCAGCTTCCCTGCGTCATCAGTGTGGACCTTCGCTTGAATGAGCCGCGCTATCCCAAGCTTCCCAGCATCATGCAAGCAAAGAAAAAGCCTTTAGACATTGTCCCCAGTGCAAGCTTTGGCCTTGATTTGACGCCCAAAACAACAGTTTTGAAGGTCACCGAGCCCCCCGTACGTAAAGCCGGCATCATGGTGGATAGTGTCGCAACCCTTATCCAAAAATTAACCAACGAAGCACGGGTGATCTCATGAGCATTCTTATTATCGCAGAACATAATAACCGCACTCTTTCGCCTGGGACCTTTGCCACTTTGACGGCTGCCAAAAAACTGGGCGGGGACGTGACCCTTCTTGTGGCAGGTGCGGGATGTGCGTCGGCTGCCGAGGAAGCCGCGACTCTTCAAGGTGTGACAAAAGTCTTTTTGTGCGAGGACGCGCGCCTGAAAGACCCAGTCGCCGAGCCTTTAAGTGACGTCGTTGTGGCAAAAGCGGTGGGCTTTACCCATATCCTTGCCCCCGGCACGACCTTTGGAAAAAACGTCCTGCCTCGTATTGCCGCGCGCCTTGGCATCACCCAGATTTCTGACGTTGTCAGCATTGAAAGCAAGGATACCTTTGTGCACCCCATTTACGCAGGCAACGCCCTTGAAACGGTTCAAGTGAGAGCCCTGCCGGTAGCGCTGACTGTTCGCCCCACCGCCTTTGATAAACAAACCGAGCGCGAAGGCAACGCCCCCTTAGAGCGCGTGACCTGTGATTTCCCCAGCGCTTCACTATCTGAGTTTGTTGGTCTAGCAGAAAGCAAATCCGAGCGCCCAGAGCTGACCTCTGCCCGTATTGTGGTTTCAGGGGGACGCGCCCTTCAAAGCAAGGAGAACTTTCACCTCATTGAAGCCCTGGCTGATACTTTGGGCGCTGCCATCGGGGCGTCGCGCGCCGCCGTGGACGCGGGCTATGTGCCCAATGATTACCAAGTGGGGCAAACGGGTAAAGTGGTTGCGCCCGAGCTTTACATGGCCATCGGGATTTCAGGCGCCATCCAACACCTGGCAGGCATGAAAGACAGCAAGGTGATTGTGGCCATTAATAAGGATCCCGACGCGCCCATCTTTCAAATCGCCGATTACGGCCTTGTGGGTGACCTTTTTACCTTAGTACCCGAGCTAACAGAAAACCTGAAGCAACTCAAAAAGTAATCCCCTTGTAAACGGATGTCCTCAGGCCTTCTCTCGAAATGCCTGGGGATTTCGAGCCATCTTTTTCCCTCGCCCGCCTTATGTTAAGGTCGTGCCATGATGTTTTCAGGATTGACCCATGACCACGCTCCCCCCCCTTTATCCCACGGCAAGACTCCGGCGCAACCGACGGTTTGAGTGGCTTCGTGATTTGGTGGCAGAGACATCCCTGAGCCACAAGGATCTTGTGTGGCCCCTTTTTGTTCGGGAAAAAGACGCTGCCCCAACCGTTGCGTCCATGCCAGGCGTGAGGCGCTATACCCTTGAAGAGCTTGACGAAGCGCTGACACGCGCCCGCGCTCTTGGCATCCGCACAGTCCTTCTTTTTCCCGTGATTCCACCCGAACTTCGCGATGAGGTGGGGTCCGAGTCCCTTAAGGACAGCGCCCTTGTCTTCAAAGCGCTCGCGCGTATCAAAGCCCTTGCCCCTGACATGGGTCTTATGGCGGATCTTGCCCTTGATCCTTATACCAGTCACGGCCATGACGGCCTTATCAAGGACGGTGACGTTCATAATGATTCGACCACTGAGGTGCTGGCCAAAGTGGCGTTGATGCAGGCCCAGGCAGGTGCCGATATCATTGCCCCCTCGGACATGATGGACGGACGGGTCGCGGCCATTCGTCATCTTCTTGATCATAATGGCCACGACCAAGTGGGGATTTGTTCTTATGCCGCCAAGTACTGCTCGGCCCTTTATGGCCCTTTTCGAGAGATCCTTGATTCCCAAGGATTTCTAAAAGGTGGTCATAAAAAAAGCTATCAAATGGATCCCCGTAACGGCGCTGAGGCGATCCGGGAGGTCGCCCAGGATCTTCACGAAGGCGCTGACAGTGTCATTGTCAAACCCGGCACCCTTTATCTTGATATCATTCACCGCGTCAAAGAAACCTTTCAGGTGCCGACCTTTGCCTATCACGTAAGCGGCGAGTACGCCATGTTAAAGGCGGCGGCCGCCACTGGTTTTCTTGATGAAAAAAGAACCCTTTTGGAAACACTGATTTGCTTTAAGCGCGCAGGCGCTGATGCTATTATTACCTATAGCGCCCTTGAGGCGGCCCAGTGGCTTAACGAGGTTTAAAAAATGATCAAACATTCCCTTCTCCTGCTTTCCTGTCTTAGCGCTCTTATGTGCTCTGGGTGTGTGGGATCTGCCCTCGTTCACGGTGATGACGCGCCCCAGGGCGATTATCCTGATCTTCACAGTGTGCCTGACCGTCCGGCGTTTACCCCTGACGCTGAAAGCACAGCAACAGAAGTGGAGCTTGAGCAAGGGTATGAAGCGGATCTCGCAAAAAACGAAGCGCTTCGCGCGCAGATCACACACAAACCAGCCCCGGTTTTTTAAAGGGACGTGCGCGTCTTTCTCCTTGCGCACCTTAAAGAGCTTTGATAAGCATCGTATATCTTGAAGATCATCTTCATTATAGGAGAAGCGCCTGATGTCATACCGTCTTGCTGTTGTGGGAGCCACGGGAAACGTGGGGCGAGTCCTTCTTGATATTTTAAGCGAACGGGACTTTCCAGTTGAAAAACTGCATGCTTTAGGTTCTGAACGTTCTGTGGGTAAGAGTCTTTCCTTTGGCGAGAGAGAAACAATCCCCCTAGAATTTCTTGATACCTTTGATTTTTCTCAAATTGACCTTGTGTTTTTCTGCGCCTCGGACGCCCTTGCCCAAAAGCATATACCGCGCATTCAAAGCACCTCCAAGGCCTATATCATTGATAAATCTTCGGCCTTTAGAATGGATCCCCATGTGCCCTTAATGGTGCCAGAAATTAATGCCGGCACCCTTTCTTGGGCCGCTAAAAAGCGCCTTATTGCCAACCCCAACTGTGTGGTGGTCCCCCTTGCCTTGTCTCTGCAAACCCTTGCCCAAGGAAACCCCGTGAAAAAAGTTGTTGTCTCGACTTATCAATCCGTTTCGGGAGCTGGCAAAGAAGCCATGGACGAGCTTTATCTACAAACAAAAGCAACCTACGTGGCAGAGTCCCTCACGCCTGAAGTTTTCCCCAAGCCCATTGCCTTTAATGTGATCCCTCAAATTGACCGCATCGAACATGACGGCTTTACGGGGGAAGAGCATAAGATCATGGGTGAACTGAAGAAAATAATTCACCCAAGCCTTCAGGTGACCCCCACCTGCGTGCGTGTCCCTGTGTTTAACGGGCACGCCGCTTCGGTTCACGCCACCTTTGAAAAGCCGTTGGCGCTTGCCACAGCACGAGAAAGATTTTCAGCCGAAAAAAGTATCCAACTCTATGATAGCGCTAGCAAGGAGCTTTATGCGACCCCCTTGGATATTGCGGGCGAGGACGCGGTTTATATCAGCAGACTGCGCCAAGATCCAAAGACACCATCAGAGCTTACCTTTTGGCTTACATGTGATAACTTACGCAAAGGCGCTGCCTTAAACGCTGTACAAATCGCAGAGCTACTTGTGCGTCAGAATCTTCTAAAAAACTGCTAAAACCAGATTAAACATTATTTTGAATTTTAAAGTTTTTTTTGAAATTCTAACTGATTTTTAACTTTTTAGCCTCCCAGTTTTGCCAATTTTCTTATACTTTTGAAGAAATTGTCACGCATCTTCCCATTGCGCAGTCTCATTTTGTCGTGCTACTCTTTTATGAAATATATAAGGGAGGGCACGTTGAGTGAACCCAAAAGCAGACATCTTACAAGGCTTCATCAGGCAGCGTGCTCTCACGCGCAGTCTAAAGACTTCACAAGATCTCACTTTTGCTGGCACGCCTCCCGTCGCTTCCGCGCCGCCATCGTCACCCACGCTCAGCGCCCAAGAAAAGATCAAACAAGACCTCGACCGAGTGGCGGCACAAACAGCTCATCACTTGGAACCACCCCCAGCAAAAGGACGTCTTTTCATGGGCAAACTTAGAAGTTTTTTTGTATTTCTTTTGTTTTTGTTGGCGGGTGCCCTCTTTTTCACCGTTGGGTTTTTGACCTGTTATACGACCTTTCCGCCGCGCCCCATGAGTGATCTTTCAAAAGACTATATGGGGCCTTACGGCGCTTCACGGGCCTCCCAAGATATCGCCCAGGCCCCGCCTCTGAGCTCACCTGTCACCACGTCCTACGCCAATAGACAAGCCTTTATTCGCTCCAACGCCCCCCAGGATCTTTTGGCAGACGCTGAGATGCGCACAGTACGCGAGTCTAAAAGTCAGGCCAGAAACTTCATAACGCGCGCGCTTAGCAGGGTGAATACGGAGATTCGTTCGGCCCTTGGCCCTTATCTGGGTGCGGCTGTTGCCCCCCTCACCACGGGCCTTGCCCAGTCAGCCACCAATCAAACCTTCGCCAATGATCCCCTCTCAGGGCGAAGATCAGGATCACAAGCACAAGTGTCGTCACAAGACGGCAGCGCCGGTCCAGGCGCGAGCGCCTCGAACGTCGCTGAAAACGGACCTGCCGGGGCAACCCTTAAACCTTCGGACACCATGCAAAACCAGGCAACTTATACCATTCTTGCCCGAGAATCTTTGTTTAGTGACGAAGCTCTTTCTTTTGCCCAGCAACTCCGAGACCAAGGGTTTGGTGCCTACATGGTGAAAGAACAAACGCCTGAGGGGCAGGTAAAATATGTCGTAAAAGTCGGTCAATTCTCTCATTATCAGGATGCTCGGGACGCAGCCGCCCTTTTAGGGAAGCAATGGCAACTGCCTGCGCGTGTCATCCTGTTTGGCCCCCCTATGTAAAAGGACACGAAACCCATGACGCAAAAAAGCAATCATTTGAACACAAAAATCACAGGAATCGCCTTGGGGCTTTTGCTAGCGGGCTGTCAAAGTATGAGCGTTTTTCAAAAGAAAGAAGACGCCCATACCCCTTGTATTACGGCCATTGACATCTCTCTTGATTCTGATGCCAATCAAAACTCTGCCGTGGCCATCGATCTCTTGATTGTTTACAGCGATGAACTGATGAAAACACTCATGAAGATGAAATCAAAAGATTATTTTGAGTCACATATGCAGGTTAAACGAGACTACCCAGATATGGTGGACATCTGGCATTGGGAGCTAACCCCTGGTCAAGTTGTCAGGGACTATCCGATCCAACAGCGCTCAGATGAACCTGTCGGGGCCGTTCTTTTTGCCGATTACCTTGCAAAGGGCGATCACCGGATTAGACTTGCCCAGCAGGCCCATGCCCATGTTCGTATGAAGAAGTTCGACTTCTGTGTCCTTGAACAAGGATGTAGTGCCGACCCAAGGCACCAAGCCTTCGCCTCACGGGACGCCCCAGAAGACCCAAGTGCCGGCGCCATGGCTGGCAATCTTTCTAAGGGAAAAGATGCTCTCAAGCAAGGCATGTCCACGGCTAAACAACTTAAAGGTGAAGTTTCACAACTTCAAAAAATGCTTAAATAAATGACCAGGGAGGTTTGATATTACTATGGCAACGACTTACCCCATCGCTCCTGCATTGCAATGGCACGAAGGCATGCTCCTCATGCCTGAGCACTTTCAACAAAATGATCGCCGTCTTGACCAACTCTTTCACTTTCACATGTCCAATACGTCGCCTTTCTATTGGGGAATTGTGTCGTGCAAAATCGATTCGGCAAAACTTGTCACAGGCGTTGTGAGCTTCACCGCCCTGCAAGCCGTCATGCCCGATGGTACCATCGTCAGCGTACGTGAAGAAGAAGGCAGACCTTTAGAAGTCGACATTAACGATCTGATTTTAAAACAAGTGGATAAGACGCTCATGCTTCACTTGGCGGTTCCCATCTATAGACCCAACGCAGCGAACGTCAACAATGACTTGCCGCGCTATGTTTCCCAGGAAAGTGACGTGGTCGTGGACGAGAACACCGGAGAGGGGCAATTACGTTTTCCCACCCTCAGGCCCAATCTCTTTTTGTTAACGGGCGACATCCCATCCGGGCAGTACATTAGCTTTCCTGTTCTTAAAATCGCCTATGTATCAAATAGCTATTCCATTTCAGGTGATTTTTGTCCGCCCTTTCTTTCCATTACCTCAGACCACCCCATTGGCGCACTAAGCCTGGATCTTGCCCAGCGAATACGCCAAAAAATTTCTTTTCTTTCAGACAGGCTAAACTCTCAAATAGACGATATCATGTCCGCAGAAGCAGAAGACGCCGTGAGAGCCCTTTCAAGGGGACTTCTTCCTTTTGAAGCCATGCTGCGAGCAGGGGCGGCGCATCCTTATGACCTGTATCTTGAGCTTTGCTCCCTTGCTGGGGATATGACAGCGCTCCATCCAGGGCAAATGCCGCCGAGTTTTTCAACCTATCGTCACGATGATATGATGCCAACCTTCCAAGAGGCGTTGGGCTTTGCTAATGCCATGTTGGACCGCATTCAAGAAGGCTATAATGTCATCGCTTTTACCCTTGAACAACGGATTTTCAAACTCCCCCTTCGCCAAGCCTGGATGCAAGATCACCTTATTTTTGGTGTCAAGGCAGCACCTGGTATGAGTGAAAAGGAAGTTTCTGACTGGCTCACCCAAGCTGTCATCGCGACCGATCGTTTCGTGGGACCCGTGAGGGACAAACGGATCCTGGGCGCCAGCCGTGCCGTGATCGAGGCAAGTGAAGACATGGGGCTTCTTCCAGCAAGGGGAGTCGTTCTCTTTTCTGTGCTCTATGATCGAAACTTTATTGATTCTAATGAAACACTCCAGGTCTTTAATGTGGCGGATACTGAGGCCACAAGGCCCGTGGAAATTGTGATGTACGTCCCAAAAAGAACCAGGGATACATATTTTTAGAAAAAATTAATACTATTTAGTTATTATTTAAATTACTTTTTAATAAAATTCCACCTCAAAAGAGGGGAAAAAGGGAGCAAACGATGGCGCAAACGCTGCAGCTTAGACGGGTAGGAGACAGAGATGGCTCGTTTGTTTTGAGATATTTCGAAGAGTTTTACACTGAAATCTCACGTCAAAAAGATCGCATCCGTTCAGGTCAATGGAAAAGCCCTGACACTTTCTCAGATGCACCCGGTGCAGCCGAGATGGACGTTGCCACCAGTGCCCAAGGGATTGCTGACAAACTTTACCAAATGCTCGACCGTCAGGCCATTCAAGCCAGCCGCATGGGCGGAGAGTTTGGGAGCACCTATTACCAAGAAGCGCAGTATGTCATGGCCGCCCTTGCCGATGAAGTCTTTCTTAATCTTCCTTGGGAAGGACGAAAGTACTGGGAAGATCACCTTTTGGAGTCACGCCTTTTTGGGACCCACGACGCGGGCGATCTCTTTTTTAGAAGGCTTGATCAATTCCTTGCAGAGAGAGACATCGTGCGCAAGGATCTTGCAGAAGTTTATCTCCTCGCATTAGGTCTTGGCTTTCAAGGTAAATTTAGAAACATCAACGATGACGGCCGCTTGGCAGAATGGCGACGACAACTGTACGTTTTCATCAATCACCGCACCCCCGCCCTTTTAGCTGGTAAAGAACGTCTTTTCCCTGACAGCTACGCCCATACGCTTACCATCGGTGATAAGGAGCAAATGCAAGACAGACGCCTTTGGTACACAGCCATTGGGTCCGTGTTTATTGTGATCTTTCTTTTCTCACATCTCATGTGGGAACGTGCCATCGAGGACGTGTCGACAGTAAGCACACGCATCCTCAATTTAACGAAGAAATAGGAGGGACCTGTGTTGGCACAACTTCTTCAAGGATATCAGACATATCTTCCTCTTATCCTCATTGGCGCCCTTGTTCTTGCCGTCCTTGTGGTCATCCTCATTATGATTGTGGGTAAAAAAGCTCTTGCCCAGTCAAGAAAACGTCAAGCCCTTGCAAGGCCAGCAGGGGCAAAGCCCACCTTTGCCCAGCGCCTTGAGCATACCCAAGAGCACCTTAAGGGCATTAAGGGATGGATTATGGGTCTATGGGGGAAGTGGCGCTGGGAGCCCAATGATGACCAAGCGCTTTCCTTCAAGCAAACTCTCAAAATTTTAAAGGAATACCTGCCTGATCGTCACCCAGAGTATACTCTTCCTTGGTATATGGTCGTGGGTTCTGATCAATCGGGAAAATCAGAAATCCTCAACGATCTTGATTTAGAGTTACCCATAGGAAAGCCTAATTATAGCGTAGACACCCAAATTACAGGCGTTCAGTGGTCCTTCTATGACCGAGGTGTTGTCCTTGAGGTGAACGGCGATTGTTTTCTTCGCGATCAAGAGATCTCCTCCAATAACGAAGTATGGACAAGACTATTAAGGCTTCTCAATCGTTACCGTGCAAGACGGCCCTTAGACGGTATTGTGATCACACTCCCCGCATCAGAGCTTTATGGACCGACGCGGCTTGCTCAAATTGATCTTATGGAGCGCGCCAAACATATCTACACCAAGCTTTGGAGCCTCCAGTCGGTTACAGGGATGAGACTTCCCGTTTATATGGTTGTGACCAAGTGCGACCTCGTTCCTGGCTTCAAGAGCTTTGCAACTGAGCTTCCTGCCACAGCCTACAACGAAATGTTTGGTTGGTCTTCGCCCTACGCCATCGATGCAACATACGGTCCTGATTGGGTTGACGATATTTTTGATCATCTCCACCGTTCTCTAAACAGACTCCGTTCTGAGGTGTTTGCCGAGGGACAAGTTCGCAGTGAGCGCGACGGCACCCTTCTTTTTCCCTTAGAGTTTTTCTCACTTAAAGAAGGAATTGGTGCGTACCTGAATGGCATTTTCAAAGATAGTTCTTACCATGAAAGCTTCTTTTTAAGAGGCGTTTATTTTTCTGGAAAGGCAACAATCCAGGGCGCCCCCGTCTTTTCCCAGCGCAGCGTCTTCGAAGATACAGCCGTGCGCGCTCAAAAGCTGGATCCTCAGCAAGAGTCACGTGAAAAAGCCATCTTCTTGCGTGATTTGTTTGAAAAGAAGATTTTTTGCGAGTCGTCATTGGCAAGGCCCGTGAGACGCCTTCTGCTGTCCACAAACAGACTCCTGAATTTTACAAAAATGGCCAGTGTTGTGGTGGCCGTAGGATGGATTGCCGGCATAGTCCATAATTTCAAGACCATCGAATCAGGTAATCAAACCTTGATGCCAAGCCTCAAACGCATTGACAGCGCCCTGCAAGGGATAGATCAACTAGGGGGATATCAAGATACGCCCCGTTTTAGAGAGTACCTGAATCAGCAAGCAACCTCCGTTCTTGAAGGATTTTCAGACCTTGATCCTGTCGATAGCTTTGCCTTTTTTATGCCAAGCTCTTGGCTGAGTAACATAGATGAGCATATCCAAGATGCTTTTACCATTGGCTATGACCACATTATTTTACCCTCTTTGTACTCCGCCTTATTGAAAAAAGCAGAAGAAGTCGTCTCCATTGGACACATCGATTACAAAAATGATCTTCGCACGCCATTTGTCAACCCCGCCTACTCGCCAGCCTTCAAGGCTCTCAACGGGTACGTGACTGACGTTGTACAACTAGAGAAGCAAGTTTCCAACTTTAATGAACTTGACGTCACGAGCAGTGTGGAAAACTTGGGCATTTTGGTGCGTTACCTATTCAACCGTGACTTACCCAAAAATTTCTTTAGTCACACGGAGTACTATAAAAGAGCCCTGGGTCGTATTATTGATCGCAATATTGATCTGACTCATTTCAGGGTGGCCGCAGGTCAAAAATTGGGGATTCTTTTTAAGAATTTCATCGCAACGTCTTTTGATGTTCAACGTAACTTCCCGCTTTTTGAAAAATTGAAAAGAGACATCACCAACTGGGAAGATACAAAAATCTTGCATCATCTGCATGCCAGTGATTTACGCAAGACAACCGAACGCGCCATCACAGTTGCAGATATTATTGCCAGCGGTGATCTTGCCTGGATTGATAATACCATCTTTGAGCCAAGCCCAAGCTATGTGCAGATGAAAAATGATATCTCGGCCTCCCACCTTTTGGGTCCTGATCTAACGGCTGAGCTCTCACGTATTGCCGACCGTGAATTCTTAACATTTAAGCTTCATCTATCTGATTTGAAAACGAAACTGACAGGCACCTTCTTTAATATTGCCGACAATCGACTTGTGGGCGAACCTTCTCCTGGTCTTGTGGCGGTCATCGACGCGCTCAGCCAATATCTCAACGAAAAGTTTATGATCACTCTGGGTCACAAACCTCTTTCAACCAAGTTGGACGGCGCACGTCTGCTGTTTTGGGATGAGGAAACCCTACAAAAAGCGGAGGAGTATGCGGACGCCTACCAATCGTATTTGCAAAAACATTTGCCCGCAGCCCTTGCCGATCTTCAAGATCTTTTCAAAATTGTGGGTCTGAACAGTACCCGGGATATTGTGACAGCCCTCATCGCAAACGCCCAATCATTTCAAGACAACCCCTTGAATTCTCTTGGCTTTGGCGCGCAAGAAATCCTCCATGCCCAAGTTCAGAATGTGGCCGCCGCCGTACCTCATTTTACAAAACTCCTTGGCATGTACGATAACGGGGGGTTTGTGAACAACGGTGTGGTCTTACGAGAACTCCTTGTAAAGCAGAATTATGACATTCTTGAGCGCATCGAAAAGCTTCTTGAAAGTGATAACCTCTATAATGCAAAGGAAGAGGCCTTTGAATGGTGGGATGGCTCTCCCCTAGTGGGCCTCAAGGCCTTTGGGGTACACACGATTTCTGATATGAGAACGTACCTTGCGGCGCAACGTTTTCAAATTGCTTTTCTTGCAAAAGAAATGGCAGAGCCCATCTTGACACTTTTAAGTCTTGGCTATCTGGAGGATGTGCCTTATGACCTTCCCCTTGCCACTAAATGGAGTCATATCGCCTCAACATTAAGCGATTATGAAAAGCAATCCCCAGGAAACTCTTTAAAGATCCTTGAGCAGTTCTTGACTTATGACATTAACGAGTTGTCATTGGAGAACTGTACGCTGGAGGTTGACGATTTTGATGGAGGCGATTACTTCCTTGAAATTCGTAATCGCTATGCCACCTCTTTACAAGACAGGTGTGAGACCTTGCGTGGTCGCAAGGCCCTTGAGCGTTACAACCGTGCAGCCACCTTCTTCAACGTGAATCTTGCAGGACGCTTCCCGTTCACAAAGAATATTCTGCGCGATGCATCTTCAGAGGCTGATCCCGATGATGTGATCACGTTCTTTCAACTTTTTGATAGTCTGAGTACCAAGGACATCGAGATCATCAAAAGACTCTCGCGTTCGTCGGCGGCTAAAGACTCTCTTGCAGCTTTTATTTCAAAGATTGAAAGTGTCAGACCCTTAATGCTCGCTTCTCTAGATAAAGGAACCGATAAGCAAATTCCCAATGTAAAAGTCGATGTGGCCTTCCGAACGAACCGTCAAGAAGAGCGCGGCGGCAATAAAATTATTGATTGGTCCATGGACTTTGGTACAGGACAAATCGACTTTAGAGGCACGGAATTGACCGGCAAGTGGCGCGTGGGCGCCCCTGTGGATGTGAACCTCACCTGGGCCCTAGATTCTGACAATGTCCCCATTTCCGATCCGCGCAATCCCTCTTTGGATGTTGTGGGGCCCAACGCGATCTTTTCCTACGAAGGGAGATGGGCTTTAATTCGCCTTGTGCGGGAACACGCAACCGATGAAGGAAAATTTGATCAATCATTGACGCCAGCTCCCCTCACCCTAGAGTTTTTGGTGCCAACCGCCTACAATAAGGCTTGCTATCAAGGAGATCCCCCACTCAAGATGGACCGTAAAAGTGAACCTGCGCGTGTGTATTGTCAGCTCAGCATGCACATCCCTGTCACATCTCAGCTAGAGGGGCCCGATGGTCTAACGGTCACAGAGCTTAAACGCATCGGTATGCCACGGTTCCCTTATGAAGCGCCTGTGGTGGATCCTTTGCCGTTGAAGCGCCGAAAGCAAGATTAGGAGAGCGTCATGAAACAGTTTCAACTGAGCGATCACGTCTGGAATGCCCTTTTAAAACCCATTTCTGACGCTGAACCGTCAGGAAAGTTCTTTTTGTACGAACCTCTTTACGATCAAATTCGTGAGGCAAGATTTCACGAAGATGACTCGCTGCCTCAAGGAATTTGGCAAAGGGATCTCAAAAAAGCCGATTGGACAAAGGTTGAAACCCTTTGCGTTGAAGCATTACAAGAAAAAACTAAGGATCTACAAATTGCTGCCTGGCTAACTGAAGCGTGGCTTGTACAATACGGCATCGAGGGGTTCGCCAAGGGTATGGAGTTATGTCGGCTTTTGGCACAGACCTTTTGGGACTCGGTCTATCCGGCCTTACGAACCGAGGATCCAGAATACCGCCTTGCTCCCCTCACTTGGATCAATGAAAAACTAGAGGAACGTCTTTATTTTATTACTATTACTAAACCCACGGATCTGACGCAAACTTCTTTGAGTTTTGCTGATTATACCAAGGCACAACAAAATGATACTCTTGCACGTCGTGACCCCAAAGTGGCCCGTGAACAGGAAAAAACAGGAGAGCTTACCCTTCCTCAATTTAAGCGTTCTCAAACCCTTACTCCTTCATCTTTTTACCGCAACCTCCGTGAGCAGCTGCATGCGTGCCTCAGTGAAGCACGCGCCTTTGAGGAACTTGTGTCATCAAAGCTGAAAGGTTATGAAGGGCTTTTGGTGCGCCTTCGCGCCACCCTTCAAGAAATCTTAAAATTTGTCGATGGTTGTCTTGAAGATCGAAGGGAAGTCATCCCAGAGTCATCCGACACCCCCGCACAATCTAAAGGAAACACTATGACAGAAAAAGGCACAAGTGGCATGGGTGGTCCCATCAAAAGCAGAGAAGATGCGTATCAGTGCCTGGCTGAGGCAGCCGATTTCCTTGCACACCTCGAGCCCCACAGCCCAACACCTTACCTTGTGCGCCGTGCTATTACTTGGGGGAGTATGTCCCTCATCGACCTTATGCAAGAAATTGTCCACGACCCCAACGATTACCGACAAATCCTGCAACTTTTGGGCGTACCCCATAAGTCGGACCATACGGGAAGTTAACTTAAAACGCCGCGTGGAAAAGCAGTCATGGGAACGAGGAGCACCTTGAGGTGTGTGACGCTTGAGTCTTTAGGGCGGCCCCTCGTTTATGCTTTATGGGTTTTGTGATAACTCTCAAGGGTATCTGCAAAAAGCGGCGGCACCTCCTGCATCGGGTAGTGCCCTGACCCAGGTAAATCCACAAATGACGCTTTTTCAAACCATGTGCCGATGGTATTCTTCATATCTTGCAGGCAGTGTCCTTGCACGTCACTTTGTCCGGTAATCACTAAAAGAGGCGTTTTGCATCCTGCAACCTTTTGGGAAAAATCCGTTTTCACAAACATATGGAGATAACCCAAGCGGGCAGAGGCAAGGGAGCTCTGCCACCATCTAGCGACTTTATAGTCCAGAAATTGACCCTGATAACGCCCCCCGGTCATAAAGGATACTATTTGCCTAGCCGCCACCTGGTCGCGCTGGGTTGCGCCTTCAAAAAATGCCATATTCTCAAGCATACCAGAAGATCCACACGCAGGGGTCGGGGTCACGGCCACAAGACTTAAAAGCCTCTCGGGGGCCATCACAGCGGCGTACTGAGCCACAAGTCCGGTCATGGAATGGGTCACAAGATGAAAGCGTTTAACGCCCAAGTGATCCATAAGGGCCATGAGATCCGTGTAGATTTCCTCAACACTAAAGCGCCCTTGAATATCTTTGGACTTTCCGTATCCGCGCACGTCTACGAAATAGTAGGTGAATTCGGGACAAAGATAGGGTTTGATGATCTCGTAGCTTGTCGTGTCACAGAACCAATCGTGAAGCATCACGACCGCCTCGGTCCCTGCCCCCAGCATTTCATACCCTAGCATTGGCTCTCTCTTTCTTTTGTGGACAGATTTCCCCATCCCTTTTTCTTGACGTTTCTTTATGACCTGTTCTAAAGGGTGTGGCAAGGACACGTACCTCTTTTTCTTTCAAATTGACGGGGGTGTGCTTTATGTGTTGTCCTGGGGCACAAGGCGTTTTCGCACCCACATGGCAACGGCCGCAGCCACACTTTGGTAGGCATGCTTTGTGGCGGGCAACAGATCTTCTTGAATAAACGCCGGCACTCCTTTGTCGCAGGCGCGCGCAATCCCAGGATCAAGGGGGAGATGCCCCAAGAATGGGATCTTTTTTTCCTCGGCCAAACGCCGGCCTCCTTTTTCACCAAAGATTGGTGTTTCTTTATGGCAATGCGCGCACACAAACGAGGCCATATTCTCCACCAATCCCACAAAGGGTACCGACATGCGCTCGAATAAATCAAGACCGCGCCGCACGTCTTGAAGGGCAACTTCTTGGGGTGTTGAGACCACCACCACCCCAGCTAGCGGCACACGCTGCGTAAGGGTCATATGAAGATCACCTGTGCCTGGAGGAAGATCAATAAGCAGCACCTCCAGGGCGGGCCAGGCAACATCAAGAAGCAACTGTTTGAGGGCAGTCTGTACCATGGGGCCTCGCCACAATACGGGCTGTCCTTCTGGAATCAAAAATCCCATGGACATGGTGGGCATTCCGCCCACCCAAAGTGGATCGATTTTACCTGATGCCGTTGTGGACGCGGGCCCTTTTGTCCCAAGAAGAGTGGGGAGTGAAGGGCCATAAAGATCTGCGTCCAAAAGGCCCACCTTGATCCCCAGCATGCGAAGGGCCACGGCCAAATTTAGACTTAAGGTTGATTTTCCCACCCCGCCCTTTGCGGACGTGACGCCAACAATCAGTTTCATATGGGGCAAAGGAAACAAGGCAGGGGCCGTCGCCTTTTTTGTTTCTGGGGCAGTACGCTTTGCGGTCCACGCTACTTGCACCCTTTGTCCCAAAAGTGCTTTCGACAGAGTTGTCTCTACAATTTCTTTAATTTCTTCAAATGCTTTTTGCTCTTCAAGCGTAATCTCCATAAACAGGTGAAATGTGTTTTCATGGGTGTGGCCTTCTATCTGCCGGCCGCTTTCTTTGAGGGGCACGAGGCGCACGGGGTCCTCAATCAAGGACAAAGCGTCCAGCACTTGGGGAGGGAGAGACACCTTATCTAACAAAAGATCCTCGCTTTTCTATGAATCGCGTTGCGCCTGCCATGGGTATAGCATATAAATAAATAAACTGCAGGGGCTTATGACGTACGTAATAGTAAGGAGAGACCGTGTCCTGGAATGATCAAAATGGGGGACCTTGGGGCCAAAAACCCAAAGGAAATGGCGGCAATTATGGGGGAGGCGGCAACGGCTCTGGCGGAGGCCCTGACTTTGAGGATATCCTCAAAAAAGGTCACGACAATATTCGCCGCATTTTCCCGAAATCAGGTGGTGGAGGCAGTGGCGGCGGCCAAAGTGGCGGAAAAGCCCTTGGAATCCTTGCTGTTGTTGTGGGAGGACTTTGGCTTGGCTCTGGCTTTTACCAGGTTCAAGAGGGCGAGCAAGCGGCCGTTCTTCGCTTTGGCAAGTGGGTCAAGACCACAACCCCTGGTATTAACTACCGTCTGCCCTATCCCATCGAATCTGTCATCATTGAAAAAGTTGAACAAATCAACCGGGTGGATAGCGGCGTTCAGGTAAAGTCCGATGTTGCCCTCAAGGCTGATAACAGCGCGAACTTGATGCTGACCGGAGACGAGAACATTGTCTCCATCGAATTTACCGTTCACTGGTTTATCAAGGATCTAGAGGGATATCTTTTTAAAATTGATGATCCTAAATTAGCTGTTAAGGACGCCGCTGAAAGCGCTGTGCGTGAAATCGTGGCCCAGCACAAATTATTGTTCGCCCTGACAAAAGGACGCGGAGAAATCACCAATAAAGCCCAAACCCTTCTTCAAAAGATGCTGGACAGTTATGAATCCGGCATTCAAATTCAGCGCATTCAGCTCAAAAGTGTTGACCCACCTACGCAGGTTGTGGACGCTTTCCGTGACGTTCAGCGCGCCAGCGCCGATAAAGAAAGTAAGATGAACGAAGCAAAAGCTTACCTGAATTCTGTGGTTCCTGTGGCACGAGGAGAGGCCTCTCAGATTACGCAGATCGCTGAAGCCTATAAGCGCGCGGTGGTCGATAAGGCGACCGGTGAGACGTCTCGTTTCCTTGCGGTTCTTGCCAAGTATAAAAGTGCTCCTGATGTCACGAAAAAGCGCCTTGTCCTTGAGAATATGGAAACCATTCTAACGGGCGTCAACAAGGTGCTTTTGGACGGGAAGGCGGCTGGGGCCCAAAACGTGCTTCCCTACCTGCCCTTGCCTGCCATCAAGCCGGCAGAACCAAAGCCGGTGGAGGATCCCTCCCCTGCGCTCAGTGCCGCCGCCCCCCTTGCCAAAGTCCTTCAAGCACCAGAAAGGGTTAAACCATGACCCAACGTTTTCTTTTACCCATCGCAGGCTTGTTCGCGGGCCTTGTGTTTCTTGCATCCGAGGTGTTTTTTACTGTGCACCAAAGCGCCCAGGCCATCGTCCTACAGTTTGGTGAGCTTGTGGCGGTCCATGAAACACCAGGCCTGAAAATGAAAATTCCTTTTATTCAGACGGTTATCTTTTATGACGCGCGCCTTTTAAACTACAACCTACCCGTCATCGAAGTGACCGACGGTGATCAAAAACGTTTGGTGGTTGACATGTACACACGTTACCGCATCAAAGACCCGCTGCTGTTTTTCAAAAAAGTACAAACACGACCCAATGCTGAAAACAGGCTCAGCACCATTGTTGATGCCAGCATGAGACGCGTGATTGGGCGCGTGACCCTCTCTAAGCTTTTGTCCGAAAACCGCACACGGATCATGGGTGAAATCCAGCAAGAAGTGGTCGCATCAGCCCAAACCTTTGGTGTAGAAGTGACCGACGTGCGCATTATTCGCGCGGATCTTCCCCGTGAAAACAGTGAAGCGATCTTTCGTCGTATGGAAACACAGCGTCGCCAAGAAGCTAAGCAATACCGGGCAGAAGGTGATGAGCAAGCCCAGATGACTCGTGCTGACGCCGACCGTCAAAAGATTCAGATTTTGGCAGAGGCCAATAAGAAATCAGAAATCATTCGAGGTGAGGGAGACGCGACCGCCTATAAGATTTACGCGGACGCCTACCAACAAGATCTTGAATTTTATGATCTTTATCGCAGCCTTGAGGCCTATCGTAAGAGTTTTCGCCCCGAAGACACGACCATGGTGATCACCAAGGATAGCCCTTTTTTCAAACATTTAGGTAATTAAGGAGATACAACCCATGTCCATCGGCACACTTTTAAAATGGCAAAAACGTCTCTGCCTTGTGGTCGGCCTTGCAACGGCCCTGCCGGCGCTTCAGGCCGCACCCCAGGATTTCTCGTCGGTTGTGAAACCTCTTTTGCCGGCTGTGGTCAACATTTCAACCACCTCAGAAGCCTCAGCAGATAAGCGTTTTCCAGGCATGGGAGGCGGCACTGGCAACCCCCTAGAAGAGCTCTTTCGCCAGTTTCTAGACGAACAGCAAGGGGGAGGTCTTAAACCCCGTAAATCATCTTCCCTGGGATCAGGCTTCATTATCTCTCAAGAGGACAAGACCGTTTATGTTGTGACCTGTAACCATGTGGTCGCTGACGCTGACGAAATTAAAGTCACGCTTCATGACGGTGACGATTTTAAAGCCACCATCGTAGGACGTGACCCACGCACGGACCTTGCCCTTTTGAAGTTTGAGTGCGAGAAAAAAGTAACAACGGCCCCGTGGGGTGACTCTAAGAAAGCCGAAGTTGGGCAATGGATTATTGCCATTGGTAACCCTTTTGGCCTTAGCAGCACTGTAACAGTCGGGATTATCTCGACCCTTGGACGTGATATTTCTGCGCGCGCTGGGCGCGATGGCAGCTTTGCTGACTATGTGGACGGCTATATGCAAACCGACGCCTCCATCAATATGGGGAACTCTGGGGGTCCCATGTTTAGCGTTGACGGACAGGTGATCGCCATTAGCACTGCCATTTTCTCGCCCAACGGCGGCAACATCGGCATTGGTTTTGGTATTCCCGCAGACCTTGCCAAACAAGTCATTGGTCAGCTTCGTGAATTCGGTAAAACAAAGCGCGGCTGGCTAGGGGTACGCATCCAAGGGATCACCCCTGAAATTGCCTCAAGCCTTGGCCTTGCAAAGCCATGGGGCGCCCTGGTAGGGGAAACGTCTCCCAAAAGCCCAGCTGGCCTTGCGGGCGTTCAAACGGGTGACGTCATCTTGAAATTCAACGGTGTTGAGGTCAAGGAATCCAGAAGCTTGCCGCGCCTTGTGGGTGAAACAGACATTGGCAAAACCGTTCCCATCGTTGTGTGGCGTGACGGGAAGGAAGTCACCTTACAAATCAGTGTGGGTGAGTTTGAAAAAGCAGAAAGCGAAGGCCTCATCGGGAATGAAGACGAAGAAGCCGATACGCCTGCCCCGTCCAAAGGACCCATGGTGCTGGGCATGTCCCTCAAGCCTCTCTCCCTTGAGCAGAGAAAGCGTTTCGGCATTGATGATGACAAAGCCTCGGGTGTCGTGATTGTCTCCCTTGACCCACGCTCGGAAGCTGCAGAAAAAGGACTCCGACCTGGTGATCTTATTGTCGAAGTCACAAGCGAGCGCCGCAAACTTCGCCCAAAAACAGGTGATGATTTGCAAAAACTCGTGGAAGAGCTGCGTAAAGACAAGAAAAAGCAGCTGCTGCTTCTGGTCAGTCGTGGCGGCAGTCCTCGTTATCTTGCCCTTTCCCTAGAAGAAGAAAAGCAAGACGAGAAAAAACAGGAGAAAAAAGACAAGAAAAACGCTAAGAACTAAGAGCGTTTTGCGTCAACCATGAAAAGGGGGCATACGTGCCCCCTTTTTGCTTGTGAAGAAAGTGACAACCCCCATGGCACAAACCTTTGATTTCATCCTTGAAGACGGAACCGAAAAAATACGTCTGGATGCGCTTTTACAAGGAAAAATCCAGGACCTTAGCCGCACGCGTTTAAAAAGCCTCATTGAAGACGGACACGTTCTTGTGGACGGCGCGCCATGCCTTGCTGCGTCCTTGAAGGTCAAGGCCGGTATGACGATTCGTGTCACGGTACCTGAAAGTAAGCCCATGACCTTAACGCCTCAGTCCATGGATCTTGAGATTATCTTTGAGGATGATGATCTTTTAGTCTTAAACAAGCCCGTGGGCCTTGTGGTGCACCCAGCTCCAGGTCATCCTGACCAAACCCTTGTGAACGCGCTTCTGGCCCACTGCGGGGACACGCTTTCTGGTATTGGCGGGGTTGAGCGTCCCGGCATTGTCCACCGCCTCGATAAGGGGACAAGCGGTCTTATGGTTGTTGCCAAAAATGATCTGGCTCACCAGTCCCTCACCAGTCAGTTTTCTGACCGTACCTTGACAAGACGGTACTACGCCTATGTCTGGGGACTTCCAAACCCTGCCCAAGGGACCATTGACAAACCCTTGGGGCGCAGCCCTCATCACCGGCAAAAAATGGCTGTCAAACCCCATGGTGGTAAACCCGCCCAAACCCTTTACCGGGTCGTTAAAACCTTTGGCCTGAATGCGTGTCTTGTTAGCTGTGATCTCAAGACGGGGCGCACCCATCAAATCCGCGTACATCTGTCGTCCTTGGGGCACGGCCTTCTTGGGGACGCCCTTTACGGGAGCGTGCCGCGCCGCGTATCCCCCCTGTTAAAAACAGCTGTCAAAGAGCTGCTCTTAGACGATGAGCGCCCCGCCCTTCATGCGTACGAATTGCAACTACGCCATCCCAGAACAGAAGACCTGCTTGTCTTTAAGGTCCCTTTGCCTGAAGACTTAGTAGCCCTTGAAGCGCTTTTAGAAGAGGCCTATTAAGGATTGCCTGACCATCCTGTGTCCCCGTAATCTGGTAGACCCTAGAGAGTATGTTGATCTTCAAGGGCTTTCTTTTCCAAAAATTCCCGAAAAGCGCGCACCCGCTTGGAATGACTCAGCTGCTGGGGATAAACAATGTAGCGCTGCATGTTTCCACCTGGCAAGTCAGGCAGAACCTCGACCAATGACGCATCATCGCCGACCACGTACCTATGAAGGGCCGCAAGACCAATCCCGGCACGCACAGCCTGACAAATGGCATGGACATTGTTTACGATTAAATAGGGCTTGCGTACGTGTCCTCGCTTAGCACCAACATGTAAAATCCAATTTATTTTGGTGTTCATGTGCCGACTATCATCACCGTAAACAATGAGACGGTGCTGATCCAAATCCTCGGGCTTTGTGGGCACGCCGTGCTTTTCAAAATACTCCCGGCTGCCATAGATGCGAAGGCGGTAAGGTGGAAGCGGCACTGTTAGCAGGCCTGGTTGGTGAGGCGGCTCTTGGGTCAGGCTGATGTCCGCCTCGCGGTTATGCAGATCAAGGGGCTCATCGCTTAAGATCACCTTGAGGGAGATATTGGGATATGTCTCTAGAAATTCACCCAGGCGCGGTGTCAGCCATAACGACCCAAACCCCACAGAGGTTGTGACCTTCAACGGTCCTTGGGGGGCCCCTTTGGTTTCGTTGATCATGGCCTCAGTCAAGGCCAGACGTAAAAAGACGTCACGCACGGTATCATAAAGCAAGTCTCCTTGCTCGGTCATGATGAGACCGCGTGCATGACGATAGAACAGGGGCGCGCCAAGGGTTTCCTCAAGGCCGCTAATTTGCCGACTGATGGCAGATTGACTTAGATTCAGTTGCTCTGCTGCGCGCGTAAAGCTGCCAACTTGAGCCACACTATAAAAAACTTTTAACTTATCCCAATCCACGGAACACCCTTCTTAGGAAAATGCTCTTTTTCCTAAAGATCTTGTGCCACCTTACAAGATGCATCACTGACGTTGAGTCGCTCCCTCTCGCAAGGAAGCGTTCCATTTTTCTCGTTTTGGTACAATCAGCTCTGTATCTTCGTAACATCCCTGCTCGTTTATCTTTCATGACAGGCGCATGGTCATCTGTCAAGGTGCCACAGTTAGGAACAAAAATCATAGCATTAAATCCTTGTCTCTTGAAATGCCTTCCCAAGTCAGCTAGTGCGTTAAAAAGAAGATTAGCAGAAAAGGGAACTATCCATGACGACGCGCGTTCAAGAAATCTTATCCTGGTATGAAGGTCAAACACCTGGTGTGAAGACAAACCTTGCCCGTCTTTTGAACCATGGCCGTCTGGGCGGGACGGGGAACCTGATTATCCTACCCGTGGATCAAGGGTTCGAACACGGACCCGATCGCAGTTTTTATCCCAATCCAGAGGCCCTTGACCCGCATTACCTTTTCAAGCTCGGCATTGATGCGGGACTGTCGGCGTACGCGGCCCCCCTTGGCCTTTTAGAGGCAGGTGCTGACACCTTTGCCGGACAAATCCCTCTCATTCTAAAAATGAACAGCTCTAACCAAATGACGCGCTTTGCCCATGAAAGCTCTCTTGCGGACCAAGCGCTTACCTCCAACCTGGACGACGCCCTGCGTCTTGGATGTGTGGGTATCGGGTTTACCATCTATCCAGGCTCTGATAACACCTACAGCCTGTTTGAAGAGATCCGCGAGATTTCCCAACGCGCCAAGGATTACGGCCTGCTTGTCGTCATCTGGGCCTATCCCCGCGGGAATATGTCCAAGGCAGGAGAGACAGCCCTTGACGTTATTTCCTATAGCGCCCATATGGCAGCACTTCTAGGTGCGCACATCATCAAGGTCAAGCTGCCTGCGGCTCACCTGGAGTACTCTGAGTCGCCAGAAATTTACAAAAATTACAAAAAGAACTTCACTTTGCTTGAAGAGCGTGTGCGTCACGTGATGGATTGCACGTTCAAAGGCAAGCGTCTTGTAATTTTCTCGGGCGGGGCAAGCAAAAGCGATGAAAGTGTGATTGATGACGCCAAAGCAATCAAAGCAGGTGGCGGCCATGGGTCCATCATTGGCAGGAACGCTTTCCAGCGCTCAAAGGAAGAAGCCATGAAGCTCATGGACGCGCTTGTTAAGATTTACACGAGCTAAGTTACTGTTCTTACAAAGGCCCCTGATGCAGGGGCCTTTCTTTTTCCCTTAATCTTTCTTTTGAAGTTTGATGATCAGCACCACGGGAATCTCCGCAAGGTGATGGCATCCTTTGTGCTCTGTCAATGTGGTATCCGGCGCGAAGGCTGGCTCTGCTAGGTCGCTTACGACAAACCCTGCCCTAAAGGCTGCCCCTAAATAGGTTTCAAGGGAGCGGTGAAAGAAAAAGTGCGATGACGGCAGGGACGGAAGCGCTTTGGTTGTCAGTATTGAGGATGAAAGGTAGCGCTCAATTTTAATAAAACGGCGCGTGTGAAGGGCGCCCTTTTTCTTCAAGTTCTGTTAAGTGATTTCCCACAGCCTTGTCAAAGCAGGGATGCGTGATGGAAAAGACAAAGACGCCTTGGGGTTTTAGCACACGGTATGCCAGCGAAAAAACAGGCGCGATCTCTTCGATATCCATCAAGGCCATATTACACAGCACACGCTCAAACGACGTATCGGCCATACACGACAGCGCGTCCTTTTTGGTCAGATCCGCAACGTGATAGTCAGGCCCGTCTTTCCCTTCAAAGGCTCTTGCCTTGGCAACCATGCTTTCAGATCCGTCCACCGCCACAACGCGGGCACCAAACCCTGCAAGGCGGCGTGACATTTGACCGTTACCACATGCTAAATCTAAAACGGAAACCTCTGGAGATAGATCAAAAAATTCAAGGGTTTTAGGCTCCACAAGGGCCCTTTGAAAGGGGCTTCCCTCCCCCATGCGCGGCTCCTCACCTTGGCATTCTCATTCCAATAAAAAGCGCGTTCTTGTTCATGATACCGACCATCATCATAGTTGTTTGCTTTCGCGTATCATATCTCAGATCTTTCCATCAAGGCCCTTGACGGATAAGGAGCATTGTCCAAAAAAATTTTAACCTTGCCTTTTTGCTTTATTTTTGTCAATTTTACACGCAACCAAATTATTAAATGGAGATTTTTATGATAAAACTTGCCACTATCATGGCGTTTGCCTTTTTGCTTTCCCCTTGTTTAAAAGCGTCCGATGAGCAGGAATCACGCTGCGTTGGCCGTATGCCCTATACAAAAAAAGGCACAATTTTTGAAAATCACACTTACAAACTCATCAAAGAAGTTTTTGAAGGCGAAAATGCACGCATCACGCACAAGCCCGAATCAAAAATTTTGTGCCTTGCCTCCATCGAGCACCTAGATCCAAACGTCATTCTCCATAATAACTATTTTCAAAAAAATTCCGCCGAAGAATCTATCAAATCTTTTATCGTCACCCCCAATCCACACGGTTTAAGCGCAGATACGCCCAATAAAGACCTTCTTTCTCATATGGTTTATGCAAAAATTCCCGTTCGCTTAAGTGCAAGCGCTTCAAGGATCGACCTTTTGATGTTTGATGAACCAGGCGCTTTTGCAAGTGACGACTATGCGCGCACCATCGCCCACGGTCTTAAGTTCATTCTTTGCTCTTACCTCCCTTCTGCCTATTCGAACGGGACACTTCCATCTTTTGATACGTTGACCATTCAAGATAGCAGTGAACTGCTGGCAAATGCCCTTCGAAAAAAAGACAGCCCCGTTGCCGTCGCGATCTCGGAACACTACACCTTTGTTGATTTTAGCCGCGAAGACACGAACCCTTATTGGAAATTATCGTACAAGTTCAAGCCTGCAGATCAAAAATAGCGCTCCTTGTGGCTTTAGGAATCCGTTCCTAAAGCCACAAAAGTCCACGGAGGCGCACTTTTTTCAGTGGTGTGCCTTCAAGGGCAAACACTGATGTCTTTGTGTCACTTTTTTTGATTCATTTCTTGCACAGCCCCCTCCTAATATTGGCATAATAGATGGTCATATAAAAATAATAGGAGCGCTTCATGCATTTTTATTTTAATATTTGTTTTATTTTTATTTTATCTGCGACGCTTTATGCCAGTGACCCCCGTGAAACTCTGATCGAGCAGACACTCAGTACAAAAAAAGGCTCTATGTTCCAAGGGGAGAGCTATATTTTGGTTGAAGAAGTCCTTGCGAATCAAGTAAGACGCACCCACCCTCTTTCTTCAAAACCTACTTTGGCGACCGTGGAAATGGTAAGCCCTCGCGCGATTTTGCACCAAAGCTATCTTTGGCGCACAGGCGCAAATGTGACCGTGCAATCTTTTGCCGTGACGCCCCCCCAAGACTCGCACACAGAGCTTTCATCTGAAAGCCTTCCTCAAAACATTTACGCGAAAATTCCCGTGCGCCTTGGCAGTGATCAAACCCTAGAATTGCTTGTCTTTGAAGAGCCAGAAGCCGGTAAACAAAAGGATTACGCCGTGACAGTCGCCTCTGCCCTGAAACTGATCTTAGCCACCTACATCCCCAAAGCGCGTCAAAGTGGCTTTCTGCCATACCTGAAACAAGTGATCGTAAAAGATTCTAACCCCTTCATTGCCCTAAAGTTTTTAGGAAAAAGTGACCAGCAAAGCCTTTTGACAAAATATTATGACTCTACGACTTATAGCTCTGCCACAGACACAAGCTCTTTTTGGGAAATCACCTACAGGGTGCGGGATGGGTTTCAGCATATCCTCTAAACAAAAAGCCCCCACACTGGACCAACCCGTGTAGGGGCTTTTTGGGGTTACAAACGTGTTATGCGTTGTCGTCCGATGAACGAGAAGCGCGCTTGCGCTCGTGCGCCAAAAGAAAGCGCTTGCGTAGGCGAAGCGCGGAGGGCGTGACCTCCACAAGCTCATCATCTTCGATATAGGAAAGGGCTTCTTCAAGGCGCAGACGCTTGGGCGGCGTAAGCCTGACGGCGTCATCCTTCCCAGCCGCACGCACGTTGCTTAGCTGCTTGGCCTTCAAGGGGTTTACCTCAAGATCATTGTTACGGTTGTTTTCACCAATGATCATCCCCTCGTACACATCCTCGCCTGGTTCGATGAAGAACACACCGCGGTCCTCAAGGTTAAAGAGGGCATAGGCCACCGCCTTACCAGTGGAGTTGGCAATAAGAACGCCGTTACGACGCCCTTCAAGAGCGCCCTTATAGGGACCATAACCGTGGAATAGACGGCTCATAATGGCGGTTCCCTTGGTGTCAGTCAAAAGCTCGCCCAAGTAGCCAATGAGAGACCTGGAGGGCACCAAAAAGCTGAGGCGAATTTTACCGCCGCCCGATGGACGCATGTTGGTCAGCTCGCCTTTGCGAAGGCCCATTTTTTCCATCACAACGCCGGAGAATTCTTCGTCCACGTCAATCTGAACGTCTTCGAAGGGCTCAAGGCGCTTACCAGTTTCGGGATCCTTGCGGAAAACCACCTGGGGCCTGCTGACGGAAAGCTCGAATCCTTCACGGCGCATGGTTTCAATCAAAACACCGAGCTGCAACTCACCGCGTCCTGCAACCTCAAAGGCGTCCTTCTCTTCGCTTTGACGCACCTGAATGGCGATGTTGCTTTCGGCTTCTCTGAAAAGACGCTCTTGCAACAGACGAGAGGTCACGCTTTTACCTTCGCGGCCCGCTAAAGGCGAATCGTTAATGGTAAAGGTCATGGACAAGGTGGGCGGATCAATGGGCTGAGCTGGCAGCGGCTCTGTCATATCAGATGTACCAAGGGTATGGGAAACCGTGGCCTTTTCAAAACCTGCAACGGCAATAATATCGCCAGCCTCTGCGGTTTCAATGGGCTCCCGCTTCAGACCCCTATACGCAAAAATCTTGGTAATCCGGGTATCTTCAATGTGCTGACCGTCATGGGTCAAGGCTTTGGCCATCATTTGAGTTTTAGCAATGCCGCTTTCAACACGGCCCGTCAAGATGCGGCCCAAATAAGGATCCACATCAAGCATGGTCACAAGCATCTTGAAAGGTGCGTCTATGTCCACCTGAGGCTTTGGCACATGGGAAAGCACTGTATCAAGCAAAGGCTTAATGTCCGTGCGCGGCTCTGTGAGTTTGTGCACGGCCCAGCCTTCCTTAGCGGAGGCGTACAAAATGGGGAACTCTAATTGCTCTTCCGTGGCGTCCAGGGACACAAAAAGGTCAAAGACTTCGTTCACGACCTCATCGGCTCTGGAATCGGGACGATCGGCCTTATTGACAACCAAGATGGGGCGAAGTCCAAGAGCCAGGGCCTTCATCAATACGAATTTTGTCTGGGGCATGGGGCCTTCGGCGGCGTCCACAAGAAGGATCACGCCGTCCACCATGCTCAGGATCCGCTCGACCTCGCCGCCAAAGTCCGCGTGGCCCGGCGTGTCCACAATGTTCAAGCGGTGGCCACTCCATTCGATGGATGTACACTTGGCCAAAATGGTGATGCCGCGCTCTTTTTCCAAATCATTGGAGTCCATGGCGCGCTTGGCAACGGTTTGGTGGCTACGAAACGCTCCCCCTTGTTGGAACATAACGTCCACAAGGGTCGTCTTACCATGGTCAACGTGGGCAATGATGGCCACATTTCTAATATCTGTCATTTGTCTAAACTCGCCGTTTTCTTAATAAAGCCTTTTAATCACACTGCGCTGGGGCAGAAATCCGCCCTTTTTTATAACAGCCTGCTATCTCATCCCCTTTATGACACAAAAAAAGTTAAAAAACTTGGAAAAAAGTCTTATAAAGTGCTGCGTCTACTTGGGCGGCTGTCACCTGAGGGCAAAGGTCAGCAACGGAGGTCACCCCGTATTGCGTTAGGCCGCACGGGATAATCCCTTGGAAATAGGAAAGATCAGGGGCAATATTTAGGGCCACACCGTGAAAGGTCACCCACTTGCGGACCCTGACGCCAATGGCGGCAATTTTTTTTTCGTGGCCCCCGTCCGTCACCCAAAGACCCACGCGTCCCTCGCGCCGCTCGGCCTCGACGTCAAAAAGATGGAGCGTCTTAATGAGCCACTCTTCAAGATGCCACACGTACGCCCGCAAATCCTGGGTACGCGCACGCAGGTCAAGCATCACATACACTACGCGCTGCCCGGGCCCATGATAGGTTGCTTTGCCACCCCGCCCCGTTTCAAAAAAAGGCACATCGCGGCGCAAAATTTCCGATGATTGTCCGCTTGTGCCAAGGGTGTACACATGGGGATGCTCGAGCGCCCAGACAAGTTCTGGGGCCGTGCTCCCTAAAATCTCGTCCACGCGGCGCTCCATGAGAGAAAGGGCGTCTGGGTAAGAAACGGGGGCATGAGACGTTTTCCACTGGGGTTTTTCGGTGTCAAGGCGTCTTTTAAGAGGGATGAACAAAAAATCTTTGATCCCCCCTGCATTTTTCTCTTGCATTTAGAGCGCTTTTTCGCCAAATAAGGAGGCATACCGAGTGCGGTCGTGGCGGAATTGGTAGACGCGCAGCGTTGAGGTCGCTGTGGATTTTATCCGTGGAAGTTCGAGTCTTCTCGACCGCACCATTAAGTTTTCTCTCCCTTCTCTCATTTCTTCCCAAACGTCCAAAGGCTCGCGCGTGCAGCCTCAAGAATTTGCGTTCTCATCATAAAAAGGCCCACAAGGTTCAAAAGCAACATGATGTTCAAGCACACATCCATCAGCCACCAAACGAAGCTGACCGACAGAATCGCTCCAAAAGGAACCACGGCAATGAGAAGCCATTGAAAAGGACGTACTCCCTTTTCGCCGAATAGAAACTCAACGGCGCGGTCTGCGCAAAAAGCCCATGCGATGGTCGTCGTGAACGCAAAGAAAAACAGCGTGATCATCAAGAAGTAGCTGGCCCCCTCCCAATTTAATCCCACACAAAAGGCTTCAGTACATTGGTTGGTGCTAAGAAGGTTCGTGTCCTGCCACACATTGGTTACAAGAAGTACAAGGCCTGTGAGGGACGTGACCACGACCACAATCATCGGCGAGAAAATACTGATGATGCCCTGGGCGACGGGATTGGGAAATTCCTTTGCCGGGCTTGTGACAGGCGCGTGCATGATGGAGGCAAGACCTAAGCCTGATTCTGTTGCGAAAAGGGCGCGGTCAAACCCTGTGCGCATGGCTTGGAACGCCGCACATCCAGCAAACCCGCCCACCACAGGTTCAAGGCCAAAGGCTGAGCGGACAATAAGCCCAAAGGCGTCAGGAATTTGAGATGCGTGACCCACGATCACATAAAGGCACGCCCCGATGTAAGCGACTGCCATGACGGGCACGATGGACGTCACCACCAACACAAAGCGCTTCATGCCCCCCAGAACCGTTGCCGCCACAAGCACCGCCATGACGCCGCCCATAATGAGCGGGCTATAACCAGCCTCTTTTAAAGGAAGAGACATGGAGTTCACCTGCACAAGGGTTCCTCCTGTCAGGGCGGCAAAGATGGTAAAAAGGGCAAAAGCCCTGGCGATAAAGGGCTTGTTGATGCCCTGGGCAAGGTAATACATGGGGCCACCCACATATTCCCCCTTACTGTTTTTGGTGCGGTAGGTCACGCCCAAAAAGCATTCGGCAAACTTTAACGACGCCGTCAAAAATGCCATGACCCACATCCAGAACAAAGCACCTGGACCGCCCATGGTCAGGGCAACAGCCACGCCCGCCACGTTTCCGGTTCCAAGATTTCCCCCCAGCACCGCCGCGACCGCCCCAAAAGAGGAGATGCCCCCTTCTTTTTTCTTGGGCGTAATAAGCGACAGAGCGCTTTTCAAATGGCTAAATTGCACCCAGCGCAGGCGCCATGAAAAATAAAAACCCGCAATGACAATGGCGGGCACCGTAAGGAATAAGGAAAGGGATTCTTTGAACAAATCCATCAATTCTATCAGCATAATTCTTATAACTCCTGACAAGGGGCGGCTGTACACCCTTGCAACCAAAGATTGGTTAATGTTTCTTGCATATGATTTTGTTCAAGCCGTGCATTTAACAAGTCAAAGTCAACTTGTTGTAAAGGATGATCTTGATCAACGCAAGCAAGAAAGGTGTACTCTTTGCCTGTTGCAGGGTCACGGCCAACCTGCACGCACTGGGCGCAAATGCCCTTCATCATACAGTTCATGGGCGCGTTGACACTGGCAATTTGACGCGCGTGCTTAAAAAAACTTGAGCGTGTAGCATGCTGAACAGCCGCCATCATGGCCGCAGACCCAATAGTCAACAAAAATTCTGGCACAAAGATCTTATCCTCTTGAAGACGGTGAAGAGCGTCAATGACAGATCCCCTGTGCGTGCTGTCTTGGGGTCTGCGCGCCTCGATCAAAGGTCCTGTGTCCACCATCCAGATGACACGGCTTGCGCTTTCTTCGATTTCTTCTTGATAAAAGAGGGCATCCCGTGTCCGGTAGCCCGCGCAGTAAACGACCTCGCACCCCTGACGGCGAAGCGCCTTGCCAATGCTGAACAAAACAGCGTTGCCAAGCCCGCCTCCCACCAGCAGAACTTTTGCATGGGACGGGATCCATGTGGGCGCGCCGCTTGGTCCCATGAGGGACACAGGGGCCCCAACCTTAAGACGGGCACACAGGCGTGAAGAGGCCCCGCTTTCTAGAATAATAAGCTCGAGAACTCCGGCCTCTTTATCAACCTTCGCCCCTGTGAGGGCCACAGCTTCAGACGGCGCGGCCATCCCTTCACCAGTTTGAAGCCTATAAAATTGACCAGGCTCAAAGGCACGCGCAGCCGCCGGTGCGTGCACGCGTAGGGATACAATACCAGGCGCCAGAGCCGTATGCGCAATCACCTTCGCCTGTGCAGTCTGCTTGATTTTCTCGAACAACATTGCACCCAGATAGCGGGGAGGCACGCGCGCTAGGATCTGATCAAGGCGCGCCGCCCCCAAGGTGGCACTTGCCATGGCTTTTACAACACTGCCCGCAAACTGGGGATCCATGTCACCGTATCTCGTTACTTGCGGGGAATCCGCCTCTACCCCTTCAATAGCGGCGCGCGCCGTGCCAAGGGCGTACAGAACGGTTTTGGCCGCAAGCGTGCGCTGACCTAGGTGATCCTGCACAAGGACACCTGCCACCTGATTTTCTGCGTCCCCTTGGAAGGCTAACACCGACACGTTTTCGTGAAAGATGATCCCTTCGTCCAAGGCTGCCTGCATTTCAGGGGCGCTCACGCGGTACGAGGGAGAGGCTTGATGATCTTTGCGGTACAGCACATGTACCCCGCCCCATTTCCTGATAAGGGGAGCAAGGGACGGCGCGTGACCGTTGAGGGCGGCTTTGCGGCGCGCGTTCTCTATTTCGGCGGCATGCCCAAGGAACGTTTCAAGCCGTGCGAGATCTTTTGCGCTAAACGAGGCATGAACAGCTTCTTGCCCTTTTTCTTGGCAGAGATCTTTGTACCAAGCGGCGATCTTTTCCACCTGGCGGGGATAATAGGCCAGCGCCTCGGTTGCGGCGTCTAGGGCCGTCAATCCTCCGCCCACCACGTAGAGTGGTAACATCACTTGAAGGGCACTCAGGCTTTTTTTGGAAAAAGCGCCGCCCATCTGAAGGGTCATAAGGAAGTCAGCGGCCGTGCGGACCCCGCCAAGACCCACCCCTTGCACGTCTGGTCTGTGGGGGGCACCCGCGCCTGCGCACAATGCCACATGATCAAAACCCATCTGCAGTGCGTCCTCAACGGACAGCTGGCTTCCCACCCGGAAGGAGGACAAGAGCATAAAGCGCTCTTGCCGCTCGAGTAAAAGCCTGATCAGGGTCAAGCGGTTTTTATCCCAGCGCGCCGTAATGCCGTATTCACACACGCCGCCAAACCCTTGGGGGGCTCTGGTGTCCATATCTTCATAAAGCGCCTCTTTTACCCGGTAAAGGGGCGCGAAAGGCAGGTGCACGCCGTCGGTCCCTTTACCCGTTAACGAGGGGGAAAGCGGGCTGACTTTCAACCCCTCAGCCCCCACCACGTGGTGACCCATACGAAGCAAATGGTGGGCAAGGGTAAACCCCGCCGGCCCCATCCCAGCAATAAGCACACTGCGCCCCGACGCCGCTTTGGGCACCCAGGAAAACCGAGAAAGGGGTGACCATCTTGTCAAAAGGCTGTAAATCTCAAAGCCCCAGTCACCGTCCAAGACATCATCCAAAATAGCGCTTTCAAGGGCGGGAATTTGGACGGGCGTTTGTTTTTGGAAAAGGCATGCTTGGACACAGTCCTGACAGATCCGGTCACCCGTTGCCGCCAAAAGTGGGTTATCAAGGCAGGCAACAACAAAGGCCGCTAGCGTCTCGCCGCGTGCCCGCAGCCACGCCATTTCAGAAATCTTTTGGCCCAAAGGGCATCCTGATAAAGAAACGCCCAAGGGATTTTTAAGTACCTCTCCTTGGGGACCATGCATCCCCTTAGAACACGAGTCCTTTTCCCGTGCGTGGCAGTGCAGGCAGTAAGACGCCTCAAGAAACGCGTCTGTCGCGCCAAACCCTTTATGGGTATAAGAAAACCCGTCACGCGGGTGAAGGCGCTCGTCCTCGACGTAAAGGGTGTTATCCTTTTGGTCGGTCTTTAAAAGACGGGAAAAATCTTGGGGACGCGCCAGCATAAAAAGGCGGTCACGGCGCTCTTCTGCCGTTATAAGACGGGCAGCACAGTGGGCGGCAAGTCGCGCAAGCGTCTGCCCCTCCTGGGATTTCAGGGCTTCCAGACAGCGCGCGGCAAGGTCGGCGTCCTCAAAACGATCAAGCTCTTTATCTAAGTGCGGCGTTACTTCCTTCGCATTTAGGCGTGGAGCCACATATTTTTGCAAAAAAACACGCCGGAACTCGCCTAAGATCGCGTGCTTGGTATGATCATTGTTGCACGCCCCTTGCACGTTAAAGAGCACGTTTACAAAGCGGGCCACGTGGGGGGCTGTCTTTGTCAGAAAATCGCTGTAAGCCTTGGGGGGAAGACTTAAAGGATCGCGCCTTCCTTGCATAAGCATCTCATAAAGAGCGGTGTCTTGATCTTGCAGCCACGTCCCAAAAATCTCGTCAACGCGCAAAACGCCTTTAGGATCGTAAAGATCCTGAAATTCAAGACCAAATCCTAAATGGAGTGTGGGCATGGGGTAAATCCCGTGTTAAAAAGAACGCATCTTTCTCCTGCAACCTAGGATCATATCCGCAGACAAGAGGCACATCATGACCCTTAAGAGCTACCACACCCTCGACGTTCAAGGCAAAAGAGTTTTAATCAGAGTTGATTTCAATGTGCCCGTCAAGAACGGTAAGATCCTGGATAACACGCGTCTTCGCGCGGCCCTGGCGACCGTGAAGGATGTTCAAGCACGTGGCGGCAAGGTAATATTACTTACCCACTTTGGGCGCCCTAAGGGGCGTGACCCTCTTTTATCAACGGCCTTTTTGCAACCAACGTTGGAAGAGATTTTTGAAGGGCCCGTCCTTTTTGCCCCAGACGGTGTCGCGCCCTCCAGCGTGGCCACGACCCAACATTTGCAAGACGGCGAAATTCTGTTAGTGGAAAACCTCCGGTTTCATGCAGGTGAGGAAAAAAACGATCCAACCTTTGCCAAAGAGCTTGCCCTTTTAGGGGATGTTTACATCAACGACAGCTTTTCCATTTCCCACCGCGCCCACGCGTCCGTTGAAGGCATCACCAAGCATCTTCCCAGTGCGGCGGGAGCCTGCCTTTTGCAAGAGGTCGAGGCAGTTGCACGCGCCCTCACTCACCCCAAGCTTCCTGTGGCGGCCCTGGTGGCAGGCTCTAAAATCTCAACAAAGCTTGCTCTCCTTGAAAACTTGCTCCCAAAGGTTGACTTTTTGATTTTGGGGGGCGGTATTGCCAATACGTTCTTGCGCGCCCAGGGCTATCCCATCGGAAGCTCACTCGTGGAAGAGGACATGATCCACACCGCCCAGCAAATTCTTGAAAAAGCGCCCTTGCAAGATTGTCGTATCGTCTTGCCGCGGGACGCGGTGGTGGCTGAAACTTTGGAAGGCGGGAATCCTCACATATCGCCCCTTGATTCCATTACACCTACTGAAAAGATTTTTGATATTGGCCCTCAAACCGTGACCCTGATTCAAGAAATTCTTGATACCTGCCAAACCATCGTATGGAACGGCCCCATGGGCGTCTTTGAGGTGGCTCCTTTTCATGAAGGGACCGCAAAACTTGCCCAGCACGTAGGCAGCCTTACACAAAAGGGACAAGTTTTTTCCATTGCCGGGGGCGGGGAAACCGTTGCCGCCATCACGTCGGCGGGGGCGGCTAACCTCTTTAGCTATCTGTCCTTGGCGGGGGGCGCTTTTCTTGAATATCTCGAGGGCAAAACTTTGCCAGGGGTCTCGGCCCTCAAAGCCTAATCGACGGGAGGGTCCCCCCTCCCCTTTTTTAGATCTTATGGGTTTTTGTCAGGACCAAAAGGGTAATGACGCCGCTGACGATGAGCAGAGCACCCCCTTGGTGAAGGGCCGCCAGCGTGATGTTCACGTGGCTCACAATCGTTGCAATCCCCAGTGTCATTTGCAAAAGCCCCAGACCAAACAAGGCATAGATCAGGGCGCGCCGCTCTTTTGTCAGATTTTTCGCATACCCAAGAAGCCAGGCAAGCCCCCCGACGGTGAGCACCCCTAAGGTCCGGTGAATCCACTGAACGGCTCCCGGGGCGTCCAAAAGGGTGAGCATGTTAAAGGGCCTTTGATCAAACTCCGTGGGAAGCCACGCCCCCGCAACCAAAGGAAACGTGTCATAGGCAAGACCGCCCTTAAGGCCTGCAGTTAGGGCGCCGTAACAAGACGTGAGCCCTAAAAGACCCAAAAGCCCCCACAGGGGAATACGGGGAAAGGCAAACGCCGACAAATCACCGCGCAAGAGTTTGACCTCCACAAGCGTCCACAGAATAAGACCGTAGGTCAAAACGCCCATAAGAAAATGGGCAGCAAGGCGGTAGTGGCTGACCTCGGGATGGTCCACAAGGCCGCTTCTGACCATATACCATCCAAGAACCCCTTGAAGCCCCCCCAGCACAAAGGTCGTCACAAGACGGCCTTTGTAGGGAAGAAGCGTGCGATGGATAAAACATAATGAAAGCGGCCACAGGAACATCAACCCCAAAAGACGCCCCCAAAGCCGGTGAATAAATTCAAGCCAAAAGATACCCTTGAACGCGTCGAGGTCCATGGCGTAGTTTATTTTTTGAAACTGGGGCGAGGTTTTATATTCATCAAACAGCAACTGCCAATCGGTTTCAGTCAAGGGCGGTAGCACCCCCGTCACCAATTTCCATTCGACGATGGAAAGGCCCGAGCCCGTAAGGCGCGTGACCCCACCCAGGATGATCATGACAAAGACCATCACTAGACACACCCAAAGCCCCCTTTCAAAAGAGCGTCCACCGACCCATTTACCCGCCATGTGTATCCTTTCGTGGCCTGTCTTTATCAAAACTTATTGCCTCATTGAAAGCCTCTTTGGTATACCATAATAAGAGAGATTGTTCCACTTTTGAGGGGAAAAAATGAATTTATCTCGCTATTCCGACAAAACGAAGGAAATCTTGCAAAACGCCCAGACGCTGGCCACAAGACACGCCCACCAGCGCCTGACGCCCGAGCATTTACTGGCAGCCCTTCTTGAGGACGCAAAAAGCCCCGTCAGCGGCCTTCTTCGCCTCATGCAGGCGGACATTCCCACCCTTGCCCGCCTTGTGGCAGAGGCCCTTGATAAGCTGCCCAAGGTTGAGGGTGCCGGGGCAGGACAGCTTTATCTTGACCCCCTCATCAATAAGGTACTCGAGCGGGCCGAAAAGCTGGCCAGCGAAAACGGTGATCAGTTTGTGACTCTCGAGCGTTTGCTCCAAGGCCTTGTTCTGACCCCCGGCACACCGGCCGCCGACGCGCTAGGCAAGGTAGGGGTGACCGCCCCTAAACTTCAAGCCGCCATTGATCAAGTCCGAAAAGGACGAAAGGCTGATTCGGCCGGCGCCGAGGATACCTATCAAGCACTGGAGAAATACGCAAGGAACCTAACAGCCCTTGCGCGCGAAGGAAAACTTGACCCCGTCATTGGCCGGGACGAAGAAATCAGACGGACCATCCAGGTGCTGTCCAGGCGCACCAAAAATAACCCTGTCCTCATTGGCGAACCCGGGGTTGGTAAAACGGCGATCCTTGAAGGACTTGCCACGCGCATCATCAAAGAAGACGTGCCTGAATCCCTGCGCGGGACAGAGCTCATGGCCCTTGACCTTGGGGCGCTCATTGCGGGCGCTAAATACCGGGGCGAGTTTGAAGAGCGCCTCAAGGCCGTTCTTCAAGAAATCTCGAGTGCGGCAGGCAGCATTATTCTTTTCATTGACGAGCTCCATACCCTGGTGGGGGCAGGTAAAGCCGACGGCGCCATGGACGCCTCGAACATGCTAAAGCCCGCCCTTGCCCGGGGCGAGCTTCACTGTGTGGGGGCAACAACCCTTGATGAATACCGCCAGTACATTGAAAAGGACGCCGCCCTAGCCAGACGCTTTCAGCCCGTCTTTGTGGCAGAGCCTTCCTTGCCCGACACGATCTCGATCCTGCGCGGTCTTAAGGAAAGGTATGAGCTGCACCACGGTATTCGCATCACGGACGGGGCCATTGTGGCGGCAGCGACCCTTTCGCAGCGCTATATCACCGACCGCTTTTTACCAGACAAAGCCATTGATCTTATTGACGAGGCCGCCAGTCGCCTTCGCATGCAGGTAGACTCTAAACCCGAAGACATTGACGAGCTTGATCGGCGCATTATTCAGCTCAAGATCGAAAAAGAAGCCCTTAAAAAAGAAAATGATCCCGATTCCAAGCGGCGCCTTGAAGACCTTGAAGAAGAGCTTGAAGAGCTTGAAGAAAAAGCCAAGGGTCTGACAGCCGCGTGGCTTGCCGAAAAAGAAACCCTCTCGAGCGCTCAGCGTCTGAAAGAACAACTGGATCAAGCCCGCAACGAACTTGAGATTGCCCAGCGCGAAGGGCAGCTTGCCCGGGCGGGTGAACTGTTGTACGGCGTCATTCCCTCTTTGCAGGAAAAGCTTAAGAAACAAGAAGAAGGAAGTGAAGCACGTCTTGTCCAAGAGGAAGTCACCGACGCGGACGTCGCCGCCATCGTGTCCAGATGGACAGGTGTGCCTGTTGACAAAATGCTGGAGGGCGAGCGCGAGAAGCTCCTTCATATGGAAGATTACTTGGAAAAGCGCGTAGTGGGACAGCGCCTTGCCATCGAAGCCATTTCCCAAGCCGTCAGGCGCGCGCGCGCCGGCCTTCAAGACCCGAGACGCCCCTTGGGCTCGTTCTTGTTTTTAGGCCCCACAGGCGTCGGAAAAACAGAGCTCACCAAAGCCCTTGCCGAGTTTCTTTTCAGTGATGATCATGCCATGGTTCGCCTGGATATGTCGGAATACATGGAAAAGCATACGGTCTCGCGCCTCATTGGGGCGCCTCCTGGGTATGTGGGGTATGAAGAAGGCGGGGCTCTGACCGAGGCAGTCAGGCGCCGTCCCTATCAAGTGGTTCTTTTTGACGAGATTGAAAAGGCCCATCCCGATGTTTTTAACGTCCTTCTTCAGGTGCTGGATGATGGCCGTCTGACCGACGGTCAGGGGCGCACGGTGAATTTTTCCAACACCCTCATCATTATGACCTCGAACATTGGTGGCACTCTTTTGTCCGAGCTTCCCGTGGGAGAAAGCGCGGAAACCGCAAGGGAGGGCGTCATGGCCCTTGTGCGTCAAGCGTTCCGGCCCGAATTCATCAACCGCATTGACGAGATCTTGCTCTTTAACCGCTTGCAACCCCAAGACATGACACATATCGTCGACATTCAATTAGAGCACCTGCGCGGCCTCCTGGAGGCAAAGCAAATTCATCTGACGGTCAGTGATGATGCTAAAACGTGGCTGGGGGGCCAAGGGTATGACCCCATTTACGGGGCAAGGCCGTTGAAGCGCGTCATCCAGCGCCATCTGCAAAACCCCTTGTCGTCCCTGATTCTTGAAGGAAATATGGGCAGTGAAATCCACGTGGACGCGGGCGACCAAGGCCTTGTCATCAAGTAACCTTCCTCCCTCCTTGCCACTTGACCCGTGGCAAGGATCCTTCCGTGTTTCCTTTCTAGGGGCGCAAGGACGGCGTATCATCGACGCGTCCAGGTGTTAGGGTGGCTCAAAACTATGCTTTTGACGCAGGGCCCTGTCTTACACATCCCCCCTATGGCGTGTTTTAAAGGCAGTGCCCCTTTTAAAAACCCTCACATGCGTTTCACATTTTATCCAGTAATCCGTTAGTTTCTTTTGAGGGGTAAAACCCTTACCCCTCCTCCTTTCGACTGACGCATCCCGCAAAGAGCTTGAGGTCATCTAAGCTGCTACACGCCTTTCCCCCTTTCCTTTGAGTCAGAAAAACTTCCCCCTTGACGACTTTATCCATTATTGCGAGCATCGATTTTGGTAAATAAAGCCACCACCTTAATTTAGGAGAATACCGATGAAGCTTCCTTTGACGGCCTTGTTTTTCTCTCTTACGTGTCTGACCCCTGGCACCCACGCGAGCGACAGTTCCGATGACCCGATTTATAAAAAGTTGCGCGCAGGCCACGCCTTTATCAAGGCCCACATGCTCCCCCTCGAAGTAGAGCAAGCAAGTTCTGATACACCGCCCAAGGGCACCGTGCGCAGTGCTTTTAAAGAAGGCGGACCTGATACCCTAAGCCTGCTTGTGCCCATCGCCCCTATCTGGACAGACGAAGACGGACAAGAATGGTATGTGGTCGATGAACAAAACCCCGAAGATGGTTTTGCTTTAAGGCGCATTTCTACAACAAACTGGGTTGCGCCCGCACCTGCTGAAGGCGAGGCCGTGCCTGAAATTTCCTTTGGGTATAATGATGTTGTCAAGAACACCGCATTTCAACATACTCTTTACATTGGCCATCAATATTATGCTAAAAGTCCTTTTATTAAAGGCAAAAATACCTATGAAACCTATACCCTTTATAGGAAAAATTCTTAACCTTCAACGGGGGGGCAGGGATTCTTGCCCCTTTTTAATGGGGATTGACCCTCTCTCTCTTCTTTGGTCTAATAGTGAAGGAAAAATAAGAAAACAATAACAGAGGAGCTTTTTATGTGCCGAGGACAACTAACCCTCCTAACCCTCGCCCTGGTGGCAGCCCCATCTCTTTTATGGGCCACAACACCAGCCCCACAAAACCAAGCAAAAAAACCGTCAGCCCCCATGGCCGCAAAACCAACGACTCCGCCCGCACCCAACGCAAAAATCGTTACACCAACTCCAGCAGTGCCCACAAACACTGCCAAACCCATACTTAAGGTAGCCCCTAAAGCCACAAGCTTTTCTCAAGAGACCTACGATAAATTAAAGAGTTCCCCCTTTAAAGAAGAACAAGCCGCACCTGCCGGGACACTGGCATGTCCGGCGTTCAAAAAGAAACCCGGATTTCTAAAACGCGTCAAAGCAGAAGGTGCCAAGACTTCCTACGAACCGACCGCATCTTCTTGGACAGACCTTAAACAAAACACATGGTACGTTGTTGATCAAAGCTCAACAACGGCGGCGGTCCTTCTTGATAAGAAAGCCCCTAAAAAACCATACTTCTTTACAAAAAAAGCCACTTTTGTAAGCTCGTCGGTGACTCAAGCCGATGGCAAGCCATTTGTGGGCTGTAAATATCTCGTCACCAATAAAAAAGATGTGGGCCGACAAAAGCAGATGGTGTTCATCCTTTATCCCATAAAATAGTCCCAACATACCGCTTTGGCAGACCTGCCAAAGCGGTATGTCTTTCATACTCTTCACACTTAATACACTCAAAGATATGATCTAGGGTAGAGGCTAAGGAACCCTGTACTCTTTGCCTCGCATTTTTTCTTGACCCTAGGCGTCTTGGGACGGCCCCCTACTTTTAAGAATCGGTTTTCTTTCAGCAAATAGCGGGTAAACACTCCGGCTCTTATTCTTTAGAAAGACAGAAATTTTTTCGAGGGAAACTTCAAGGCGCTCAAGATCTGCGTCCATTTCTTCTAACAAAAGACGTGTCAAATATGCCTGGACTTCATGGGGGGTAATATCCTCATCTGGGATTAATCCCCACAAGGCGCGCTCTACTCCTACTTTGAGCGGCACAAGACTTCCTTCTATGGTAAGAGTTGGCAGTTTCTTTGGCTCTTGAGAGGAAAAATTAACCGTAAGGTTACCGCCTCGTGGCGCTGTTTCGCAAAGTAATAGAACAAAATTAGCAAGCACCCGCCCCCAATTAGGATAATCAATGGCCTCATCTTGGGTATCCACAGAAGAAGGCTCCTTGCGTAAATCCCAACTAAGGGTGACCTTCGTTGTGGTTAGGTAATCTTTTAAAAAGCGTTCTACATCCAACAGGCCTTTAAACTGCACGGCAGAGGAGTATCCAAACACAGCGCGGTAAAAAACAAGACGCCTTGCCACCGTCTGCGAGCTTGTGCGAACCACCTGCAAAAGCTCTTCATTTTCTGCTCCTTTTTCTTCCAACAAGAGCTCTAGGCCGCTATTGATGGCACCCACAGGAGCGATCAAGTCATGGCACAGACGCGAGGCCAGCATCTGCGCGAACCGAAGAGGTAGCATCATTGCGTGACTCCCTGCAGTTTGCATTTGATGATATTAAACAGTTTATCGCTTGTTTCTCTGCCCTGTCTAGCTTTAGTTCTTTTTGATAGACAAATAAAAACAGACCTTCTAAAATTATTTTTTGCTTTATCTAACCTGTAAATTCTTTGCTGCACATTCGCCAAGCATTTCAAGAAGATAGCTTATCTGCTCAAGAATTAATTTTTCGTATTTGGCATGACGAGTATGGTTTTGATGTCTCACTGCATGACGCGCCAGACTTGGGGAACTTATCTTTGTCATACCCTGGACACAACGCTCTTTTTCTCGTGGCCTTTCAAGACAATCGACTTGTGGGGACTGCGGCCTACAGCCTTCTTACACAAAGTACTTGCGTACTAAAAAGATTTTTTGTGCAGATCGACGTGCGTCGCACCGGCATCGGGCAACAGCTCTTTAATGAGCTTTATGAGCGCCTTCTAGGGCAACACCAAGGGAATCCCTTTTCTTTGTATCTCAGTACAAAGAGGGACGACGCCAAAAGCGCAAAGGCATTTTATCTTAAAAACGGCTTTCGTATCATCAAGCAAAAAGACCTACCCTCAGGGTTTCCTTTTTTTTATCAAGACGATCTGTTTATGGTGAAATGAAAAACCTCTCCGCTTTATCAAAAATCTCCAACAAAATGCATACCCACTGCTGCTCTCAGGGGTTTGTCTTTTCTAATGTCTCGCCTTTGGTCAATAAATTCTGAATGGCATGTCGTAGGTCGTTTTTTGCTTTATACAAGGGAATCTGCGGGGCGCCTTCCGGAATAGGCACCAGTTTTCCATCTTTAGATTGTAGAATGGGTATTTTCTTTTCATAGGCAATAAGAATCATCTCGTCCATGTTTTCATATAGACCTTTAAGTTTGAACTGATCTTTATGCTGCAAAAGCAGTTTGTACATAGTCGTGGCACCTATTATTGTGTCACCAAAGCTCTTAGCACTAACACGTCGATAGTCCGTAATATTATCATGTTGCGCTATGACTTCCTTAACGTAATCTAGGCACTTAGACCACTTTTATCTTGCTCTAACAAATCCAGGAAACGTTCAAGGAAAATCCCATCCACATCAGACCAAGGCTTTAGTAACTTCAAGAGGTGATGACAAGCCTGTTCCAAGGCCTTTATGAAAGGCGTAAGGGACTGACTCATTACAAAAAATTTCTTCCACGTCATCCCCTCGGGTTTTGTATTAAGGCCTGCCTCTAGGGCTTTTTGACGCCATAATGCTTCATCATTTGTGTGGTTATGAAAGTCTTTGCTGACCCCCGCCACCGCGCCCAAATCTTTGGGGGGGACTTTTCCCAAAATGTGTTGCTTTACCTCGTCGGGCAGAGGCGTTAGGTGGTCATGCCCGTCACTAGCTACAGCAAACCCCGAGATCCCCTGAGCCATTATGATAAACGCAGTAAAAGATAATTTGCGCATGCAATCTCTCCTTTTAACTTATAAAATGTCGCCTAAAAAACAAATCACCCCGTGCCAGTCTTGCTATTTTCTCATTCTTCCTTTTGATGAAAAAAAGTGGTCCTCATCAAAGCGGCCCATCTACTCATGCTGAGGAGCAGCTTTGTCAAAAAAGGACCCTTTTTGCAGGACATCCAAAACGGCATGCCGTACCGCGCTCTTCGCCTGAAGATGAGGGATGGCTAGCTCGTCATCGGGAATGGGGATCAGGAACCCTGTCTCTGTTCTCAGGATGGGAATTTTCTTTGCAAAGGCGGCTAACACAACTTCGCTTACAGAAATACTGGGGCCAAAAGAGGATAGCTCGGGAAACTCCTTTTGTTGAACATTTCCAACATCGCGCCAATGAAGGACACCTGCCTTGAAATTAATTTTTTCAACCGCTAAACCACCTTTAAACTTTTCATGGAGCGCTGCAGTCTTTTTCACATAGTCATAAATCTCTTGGGATGACTTATTTTGATTGATTAAATCGATCACTGTGTCCAGACGTAATTTGTCGATCATTTTATTGCCGTCGGCAGCGGCGTGCTCGGCGGCTTTTTTGAGCTTTTGAATGGAGGCGACAAGCTACGCATTGGCAATAAAGACCTGTTTCCAGGTCATCCCCTCGGGTTTAATGACAAGACCAAGGGCTGCGGCTTTTTGGCGCCATAAACGGTCATCACTTGCGTGTTCTCTCAAGTGTTTACTGACCCCGGAAACGGCACCCAAATCTTTGGGGGAGACGTGCCCCAAAATGTGTTGCTTTACCTCGTCGGGCACAGGCGTGAGGTGGTCTTGCCCGTCACTTGCAAGCGCGTGTCCTGCCATTCCGTGACCCATGAAGAACAGCACAAGAGTTATTCTAGAGAGTGCGGTCATCGACTGTCTCCTTTTCATACCCATTTTTAGACTATGTCACAAAAATGTTAAGATTAGATTAATAAGTGATCATACGTAATAAAAATCAATAGATTAGCTCACACTCCCCCAAGGATTTTTCAGCATTTTGCAAAGAGCCTAAGACCTCTTTTTGGGTCAACGCCTAGAAAGGAAGCGCACGTTGATCCTGTTCAAAACCAGGATGGGGTCATGGGGGCAAAAGGGCGTCTCCTTTAAAAGGAAACGCCCTTGATGAAGGTGGGACTTAGGCCTTCTCTGCGGGGGCGCCTATCTTTGCCCCGACCGCGAGCAAATGCTTAATGGCTTCACGCACGGCGTGACGGGCCTTAAGGACGGCAATTGCAGGCTCTCCCTCAGGGATAGGAATCAACTTTCCATCTTTTGTGCTCAAAATGGGAAGGCGCTTTTCATAGGCGGCCAAGACACCTTCTTCTAACGCATCATTTTCTGGAAGCGACTGTAGATCGGGAAATTCTTCTTCAAGGAGGGGAAAAACGATACGTGTGTTCAAACTGCCCCCCTTAAATGGAGGGATGTTCCCAGCGTGTGCCCGGTCTGTTACTTTATGGGACTCATACTCCTTTTTCACATAAGCATAGATTTCTTGGGGAGATTTGTTCTCTGACATCAGCGTGTTAAATTCATCAGAAGTGACGCCACCCGCACCCATGACTCCTACTGGACGCTTCCCGGCCTCATCCAGGGCTGCTTTGAGTTTTTGAATAGCTGGACGCAGTGTTGAATTTTGACTAAAAAACTCTTTCCACGTCATCCCCTAGGGTTTAGTGGTAAGTCCTGCCTCTAGGGCTTTTTGACGCCATAATGCTTCATCATTTGCGTGGTTATGAAGGTCTTTACTGACCCCCGCCACCGCGCCCAAATCTTTGGGGGGGACTTTTCCCAAAATGTGTTGCTTTACCTCGTCGGGCACAGGCGTGAGGTGGTCTTGCCCGTCACTTGCAAGCGCGTGTCCTGCCATTCCGTGACCCATGAAGAACAGCACAAGAGTTATTCTAGAGAGTGCGGTCATCGACTGTCTCCTTTTCATACCCATTTTTAGACTATGTCACAAAAATGTTAAGATTAGATTAATAAGTGATCATACGTAATAAAAATCAATAGATTAGCTCACACTCCCCCAAGGATTTTTCAGCATTTTGCAAAGAGCCTAAGACCTCTTTTTGGGTCAACGCCTAGAAAGGAAGCGCACGTTGATCCTGTTCAAAACCAGGATGGGGTCATGGGGGCAAAAGGGCGTCTCCTTTAAAAGGAAACGCCCTTGATGAAGGTGGGACTTAGGCCTTCTCTGCGGGGGCGCCTATCTTTGCCCCGACCGCGAGCAAATGCTTAATGGCTTCACGCACGGCGTGACGGGCCTTAAGGACGGCAATTGCAGGCTCTGCCTCAGGGATGGGAATCAACTTTCCATCTTTTGTGCTCAAGATAGGAAGGCGCTTTTCATAGGCGGCCAAGACACCTTCTTCTAGGGCGTCATTTTCCGGAAGCCACTGTAGATGGGACTGTAGATCAGACAATTCTTTTTCCAACAGTCTCAAGACGATGGTCGGTTTCAAAATGCCCCCATCCATTATAGGCATGGTCAAGGCGTGTCCCCGTGCTGCTATTTTATAGGACTCATACTCTTTTTTCACATAAGCATAAATCTCTTGAGGAGATTTGTTCTGTGACATGAGCGAGTTAAAGTCATAAGAAGTGACGCCAATCACACTCATAACTGCATTTTGACGACTCCCGGCCTCATCCAGGGCTGCTTTGAGTTTTTGAATGGCTGGCATCAGTGTTGAGTTTTGAATATAAAACTCTTTCCACGTCATCCCCTCGGGTTTAGTGGTAAGTCCTGCCTCCATGGCTTTTTGACGCCACAAGCCCTCATCATTTGCGTGGTTATGAAGGTCTTTGCTCACCCCTGCCATCGCACCCAAATCTTTGGGGGAGATGTGTCCCAAAATGTGTTGCTTTACCTCGTCGGGCAAAGGCGTGAGGTGATCTTGCCCGTCACTTGCCACCGCGCCCCCCCGCAAGGCCTTGACTCGTCAATAAAAGGGAAAGGGTAATTCTTGAAATTATTTTCATTTGACGACTCCTGTTCATATAAAATGTATCCAGATTAAGATAAAATTACTAAGTTTAATTTAATATACTTTTTAAAAATTTCCTTCCTATGCCCAACTTGCGTTTTTTTATGCCATCTTTTACCCTATGAAAAACAATGGAGACACATTTATGGATATTTATGTTGCCGCAGATCACGCCGGGTTCGCGTTAAAACAGCTTTTACTACCTCTTCTTGCGCCTTATGGGCGCGTGGTAGACGTGGGCACGCATTCAAACGAGAGTGTTGATTACCCAGACTTTGCAAGGCTTGTGTGTGAAGGAGTGCAGGGACATGAAACGGCCCGCGGCGTACTTATTTGCGGGACTGGTGTGGGGATGAGCATTGCCGCGAACCGTTTTAACGGGATCAGGGCCGCCCTTTGCCATGACGGCGGCTTTACGGCGCGCCTGGCACGTCAGCACAATGACGCCAATGTCCTGTGCCTTGGGAGCAGGCTTTCAACCCTGGAACTTGCCTCCGCCAGCGTTACTTTGTTCTTTGAAACCGCCTTTGAAGGTGGACGCCACTCAAGACGCATTGAAAAACTAGAAACGCTGTGTGAGTAGCGTGTAACCTAAAACACCCCCGCAATGTTGCGGGGGTGTTTTAGGTTAGACGTCTTTAAAACAAAGCCTTCAGCTCAGGACGATCAGTCAGCTGATCCTTGATGAAGTCGCGGTAAGTGCGCATAAGCTCGAACCCCAACGTAGAGGTCGCAGGACAGTACGCAAAAACGCGTCCAATGACCACGTCATTCGCATCCCGACGCACTAATTTACGAAAGTCCCCTTTTCTTTTGGGTTGAAGCTCTGTAATGCCAAGCTTGCTCATGGCGGTAAGCGCCTCTTGATACCCAATGGTAAAGGGGCTTATGGTGGGGTCTAAAAGAGATTCCAGCACCTTCGCGCTCGCCGTATTCATGGTCGCTCTGGTCTTCGCCTCTTCTTTTTCTTTGAAAGGAGGATACGCAACACCTTTACAACGAGTCGCATTTTCCGCTTGGTGCGATTTTACGCTTTTTTGAGGAGCGGCGAGAAGATCGGGCTCAGCTTGCGCTGTCACAAGTGTTTTTTCGACCTCTGGTAAAGGCTGTGTGTTCGCGGGTATCGCAACAACTTGCTTTTGTACAGGCAGCGCATTCGAAAGACTTGGAGAGGTCATCGGCGTTGTCGTTGTGGTTTCGTCGGACAATTTTGGCAGATCTCTTTCCGGTGCTTGAAGCGCAGGCTTTTGATCAGTTTGAGAAACCTCTGCAGCGTTCTTTCCATTATGACTATTCTTTTTCTTTTCGCCTTTTTTCTTCTTAGGCGTAGCTGTGACAAGCTCTTCCTCAAAGGCTTTGGTTTCTTGAACGCTCAAGGACATAGGCAAGAAAGTTGTATTCTCTCCCAACGACTGATATAGGAATGCTCTTGAGTTTTGAATGTGTTGGCGCTCTTGAACGCTCAGGGCCTGAATATGATCCTTCACGCGCTTTTGATGCGCCTGGAAAAGCTCTGCAAACTCTGCGCGCGCCTCTTTCTTTTCTTTTTGTGTGAGAGGGACCGCATCTCCAATACTATTAACAGCCGCCGACATATCCGTGTATTCCACCAATTTGCCTAGAAGCCCTGCATAAAGGTCTGATGTTTTACTTTTCTGTCTTCCTTTATGATAGAAATAACCGTCTTGTAAAAACGCACTTGGATCATCAAGGGTTAATTTCTTCTCAAGGTACAGTTGTACTTTTTCAGCAAAGGCCCAATCCTTATCTTCTTTGGCAAGCCCAATCTTCATCATGGTGCCGATCAGTCGAAGATAATCTTCGATGTAGTGTAGTTCTGATAAGGCAGGAATACGCCGATCTTGGGTATAATGTTGATTAATTTCATCCCGCTTAAAACTAAGAACTGCATCCAAACTCTGAGTTTTAACCAGAGATCTATCCACAAGGCACCGCACGCCAAACAGATACGACCCTAAAAAGCTGTTGGTAATATCTTGAAGCTGCTGTACGTCTACTGTCCCGTCTTCAAGCGCAAGATAGAGATCACACTTTTCAATCAGCTCTCCAAAACCTGTAACAACATTTTTAGAGCCTTGGACTTTTTTACTGAACATTTGGTAAGCAACTGTCATGGTTGATTTTTTTGCAATCAAATCTTGTTCAAGGTGCTTCCTTTTTTCTTGCAAAGATCTTTGCTGCACAAAGCGCTGATTGCTTCCTCTCCCGTTGCTGACAAGACGCTCTTTGACATTTTGCTGCGCGTTTTGAGCGTTTAACCTATTTTCAGAGAGTTGTTTTTTATAAAGCGACGTCCAAACGGGAGCAATGAGCTCGAAAGCGTCCTTAGGACACGTGTCTGGATTTTTGAATTTTTCTGCAAAAATTTCAAAAACCGCCCCTGAGTCCTTTTCCCTTGCTTGGATGGTTTGCAAAATCGCTTTAGCTTTTTGAACGGCGCGGCGCGCTTTCGCCGGATCAATTTCCGTCACAGGTAGTTCACAGGCCTGCACAGCCGTCAGGGATAAACAAACACCCACACACGCCAAACGCACACAGGATACGAAAGAGGAATGGTTAAGAAAGATCATACAAAAAACCTTGGAAATAAAGATTCACTTTGTTGACACGAATAAATAATTTTGTCAACTTATTTAAAAAAGAAAAATGATTATCAATACTTATGAGTAAGCAAGAGGGAATGTACAAAGGTTTCAAGGGTGAAGATTCTTGAAAACTCTTCACGCAAAAAAGAGTGCCTCTCCTCAAAAAAGGTAGCCCTTTGTCCTATATTTAAGCTCCTTACGTCCAGATCGCGTCTGCTTTTTTAATGGTAATCCGGAAAAAATACTCTTTTCTTTATGACTTTTTATTTTTGAGTTAATGATACTTTCCTAGAAAAATGTAAATGACTGTCACATTTTTAACAGTGTTAGCCTCCGTGGGCCTGAGAGCCAGCGCCGTCCAGGTGACCTTACAGGCGCCGTGCTGGTCTTGTTTTTATACACGGCTTTTCTGGTTGACTTATTATCCTTTAGAACATCTTTGCCACGCGCACCAAGGTAAGTTGTGTGCAACTCTTTGGCAGTCTGTCGGTGAGACGTTAACATCACTGAACGCGAAGAAAAACTAGGAACGCTGTGTGAGGAACATCGAACACCAAACACCTCCACAACGCTACGGAGGTGTTTCAAGGTAAAAAAGCTTTAAAACATGGTCTTCAGCTCAGGGCGATCTTTCAACTGATCTCTAATGAAGTCGCGGTAGGTACGCATGAGCTCGTACCCCAACGTTGATGTTTCGGGATAGTACGCAAAAACACGCCCTATTACTTTACCTTGCTCATCAACACGCACGAGCTTTCGAAAATCACCTTTTCTTTTTGACTTTAGTTCCGTAATCCCAATCTTGTCCATGGCATTGACCGCACGCTGGTATCCTATGGTAAAGGGGCTTGTGGTGGGATCCAAAAGCTCTCTTAGCACTTTTGCGCTGGCTGTATTAAGCGCGGATCTTTTATCCAAATCATTTTTTTCTTTGATTGCATCGGGAATGCTTGCCGGACGCGACGACTTTTCGCCCTTTTGGGGAAGTGTATTTTTTTGAGGCAAAGCGGCAACTGGCGCGGGGGCGGGCGTGTGCACGACTGCTGCAGGAACTGCTTTCTCGGGCTCTAGCAAGGGCACTGACGGTGTAGGAGCGACGATCTGCTCTGGGATCTTTACCGCACGTGCAAGAGTGATCGTTGTCTCTGGGGTTGTTTTCGGGAGTGAGGGGGCTGTTTCTAAGTCGTCCGCGCTCCTTTGAGATTTTTGATCATCTTGAATCAAATCCCCGGATTTCTCAGATTTTTTGCTTCGTGTTTTAGGCGGACTCTTTTTCGAAACAACGGGGGTTAACGGGGTATCTTCAAGCCCCTTGACTTCATTTTCACCGACCAACGCAGGGGAAAAAAATGCTTTCTCTTCCAGCGATTCGCACAAGAAAACCCTTGATGCTTCGATATTTTTGCACGCTTGTGGTGTGAGATTCTGTATATAGTCCTTCACACGATTTTGATGCGCCTGGAAAAAATCAAGGAATTCTAAACGCGCTGCTTTTTTTTCTTTTTGTGTAAGGGGAACCGCCTCAGCAAAATCAGTCCCAAAAGCGCTCGGCGTATTTGTATATTGCATGAGCAAGCCCACGATCCTATCATACGTAGCTGTTTCTTCGTTTTTTTGTAATCCCTTGTAATAAAAGTAACCATCTTGTAAAAATTCACTGGGGCTATCAAGGGTTAGTTTCCTTTCTATATAGAGTTTTAATTTATCAGCGAATTTCCAATCCTCATGTTCCATGGCAAGACCAAGTTTCATCATAATCCCTATAAGGCGAACATAATCCTGAATATAGTACATCTCTGAAAGCGCTAAATTGCGCCGGTCTTGGGTATAGTACTGGTTAATCTCCTCTTTTTTGAAACTCAAGAGAGCGTCTTCACTCTCACTATTAACCAAGTATCTTTTCACAACATTTCGCGTTCCATACAAATAAGATCCAAGGAGGCTATTGGTAATGAACCGTAGATGCTTCATGCTCAGCCCCCCGTCACCTTTCAAATAGTCATCGCACGCCTCGACAAGCTGATCTAACCCTGCCACAACATTCTTTGATCGCTGCACCTCCTTGCTAAAGCCTTGATAAATATGCAACATATAAGTTCTTTTTAAGTGCGCCTCCTGTGATAGTAGTTTTCTTTTTTCATCTAAAACTCTTTGTTGTGAAACGCGTTGACGGCCCCCTCTACTGTTGGGGTCAAAACTTATGGTCATCCCGTGCTGCGCCGCTTGAGTCATTTTTTTCCATGAGGCAAGGTCTCTTTGATAGGACCTTGTCCAAAAGGGATTAATGATGTCTAAGGCGTTTTTTGGACACTTTTCTGGATCTTTGAATTTGTCCGCAAAAATTTCAAAAACAGCACCTGTGTCTTTTTCTCGTCCTTGGATGGTTTGCAAAAGAGATTTTACCTTTTGAACGACACGGCGCGCTTTCGCCGGATCAATTTCCGTCCCAGGCAGTTCACAAGCCTGCACAGCCGTCAGGGATAAACAAACACCCACACACGCCAAACGCAGACGGGATAAAATTGAAAAAATGTTGAATAGCATTATAAACTCGATTTTAGAAGTTAAATTTTTAAACTGATACAAAAAATAGCCCGTTTGGCAATTTAATAGAAAAAATTATGAGCGCTTTTTCCATGCGCGACTCAAGAACCTTTAAGATTAGTGACATCGATTATTTCCTCTATGAAACAACTAAAGCTCCTTCCCTTTATGTGGGTTTATTTTCGCCACTTCTAAGAAGTGGTTTGACATACAACCCTTGTGCATCAAGAAAACCCTTTTTCTTTAAAAGCATCTCTTTGTCTTTGGGATAAAAACCATACTTGAGGAAGCCAAGTCTGAGATCTTCAATTTGATAAGGTTTCAATTTCTTGTGTTTTGCCAAAGTAAGAACCTGGGCTTCGATGGAATGTTGATCCCCAGCACCTTGTAAGGTCACTTTTGCGTGGGAGCCTTTACCCCGGGAGGCATCAAAATCCTGGTGTAACGCATCCATTAGCACTTCAACATCATGTAAAGAAATCTTGATAGTGTTTTCCCGTCCTTGCCCTGAAAGCCCCTCGAACAGCTTGTAGAACGTCTTTAGGGCAGAACCACTAATAAGCGTCTCTACCGGTACGCGGTTTTTTTGTGGCGGCACCTCTGTTTTTTTGGCAGATATCTTTCGTTGACTTTTGGCGTTTTTAGCCCTGGACAAGTTGGCCTCCCCCCTTGTTTTGATTTTGGGCTCCTTTGGCTCTTCTGTGGGTTTTTCTTTTCTTTGAGAGCCCTGCGTCAGCGCCTTTGCTTTTATGGCAGCGGGCGTATCTGTTACGGGTGTTTTTGGCTCACTCAATGAAAGCGCAGATATGGGGGCCAGGGCGTCCTGAATCATACTTTTTTCTTCTCGTGCAGTTTCTTGTTCCGTTTTCTTTGCAACGGGTTTTGGTGGGGGCATCCTATACCCTCTTGTTCGACAGACTTTTTCAAGAACTTCTTTTTGATACTCTTTCATTTGTTTTGAAAAAGAATCATGGAGTTTTCTTTTTCTTGCAAGATAACGCCCCAGGCGCTTAATTCTTCCGTCTGCCTCAGAGCCTTTGTTTTTGAAATCTTTAGGAAAATCCCTGTACAAGTCCACAAAATACTGTGCGTCCTCATAGCGTGCAAGGAGGATGTAGTTCTGTATCACGTTGAACAAAAGATTTTCACAAGCAGGATAGCACGCAAGCGCCATCTCGTCGGTGTCACAGGCTCTTTGAGCGTCATTAGCCTGACAGTATAGATTGCTTAAAAGCATATAATGAGCAGCAAGGCTCTTCATGGAAAGGTAACGCTCACACGTTTTTTCATAAGCATCAAGGACAGCACTGTCCTTGCTTTCACGTGCTTTTTTACCGTAGGTCCCTAAAAGAGCCTCGTACCGCTGCCTTGCTTTCTCTCGCTGCCCCAGCATCATCAAATACTGAGCCGTAAAGCCTTGCATGTGGGGAGTTTTGGGTTGGCCATACCGGGGAATGTAGGCCTCGAGAAAAGAACCCATGAATCCTGCGCGACCCTCCATGGGAGTTTGGTGCATCAAAGCGTATATGAGGGCGTCTGTCAGTTTCTCTTGATATGAACAGGATGGTTCTTGAAAAAAACTCGACGGCCTCAAAGCCTGAATCGCCTCTATATAGCGCATCGCCATATCTGACGTGTATGTGCCCTGGGTTAAGTAGAAAAATTTAGTTGCTACTTGAAAACCTTTATCCTTGAGGGAAGGCATTCTCTCCTTCATTGTCTCTAGGAATTTCTTTGTTGGCTCGACACCCTCATCCTTACGAAAAAAAACCCCCGTACCCAAGATGACCTCAGCGTAAGCGTCAAGAAGATGCAAAAAGCACTCAGGATCATTTTGATAGGCAATCGCTTGCTTGAGATAAGACTCTTTAAGCACATCATTGGTCGGATTTGTCTTGATAAGGCGACGAAATGTCTCAAGAACCTCAAGGGGAGGGGTTTGTGCGTGCATTCCCATTAAACGATCTATCAAAAATGTCTGAGCGTCTGGAGAAAGACGTTTTTCACAAAGGCGGTAGTCGGTGTCGAACCCGAAAACTCTCACCCCTGAGGGCATTCTTTTAACCCCACCCACTTCTGGCACTTGCGCTGTGGCCTGGTGAGGAAGCGTTCTAATGTCATCCAAAATTTCAGGCGCGCAAGAAAGAGCGCTTTGACAAAAAAGTAGACAGAGAAGGGCGGTTTTCTTGATCTTCATGACCATGTTTGTTCCTCCAATATTAGGGCTTTTGGGTATGTGCACGGTGTTACGGCCTTTCATTTGAAACTGAAACCCTTTGCTTAATAAGATCTTGTTTTTTTTGCTCTTTCAATGTGGGAATATAGAGACCGTCTTTGTCCAGGTACCCTTTATCTTGAAGAACTTTAAGCGCATGGGAGGGGTAATATCCTCCTTTAAGAAACAGACGGCGCATGGCTTCAATTTGATACGGCTTTAAAACCGCGTGATTGGCCAGCGTTACCATTTCTCTTTCCATGCGGTCATTTCGAAGGGTCACTTTGACGTGCGAGCCCTTCCCCCCAGATGCATCATAGTTGGCAACCGCCACAGAGTCAGGACCGTCTTGTGCCTTGTGGTAGGCTTCGAGGGCCTCCATCACGGTTTCCACCTCGGCGTGGGTAATCCTTACGGCTTCTTCACGCACCTCCCCCCACAAAGCTGTGAAGAATTTCTCGGCAACTTTATACGCCCCTCCTGTCAGAACTTTCTCTAAGGGGGTGTACTCGGGGCCCACCTCTTCAGCCTCTTTGACCAAGGGGGTTTCTCGCACAAGGGTTTTTTTTGCCCGGCTAGGGTCAGCGATGCCTCGTTTCTTTACTTTTTCATTCTTTTTGCCTTGCAAATCTTCATCTTTGCCGCGCCCACTTGTCGTAGGTGTCGCATCACTCACGTCGACTTTTGCCGGCATAGAAGACTCGCTTGGTGCAGACGGTATTGTTGAAACGTTTGAAGACGAGTCCTCATTCTCTAGCACCGGTGCGTCAACACTCGCCGGCACGTCTTTTAAATCCGGTTCGACGGGCGCATTTGAAACCGTTTGCCCCGAAGAGCTTGAGAAAGCCCTCTCCTGGAGGGCCCTTTGACGCCGCACAGTTAGCCTTCTTTTTTGTTTCGCTTTAGACACAATCACTTTTTGCCTGCTGCGTAAAAGCTCAAAAGCCCCCTCTTCTTCTCCTAGTTTATGGTTGATATACCGCTCAAGGCGTTCCATATATGCATCATGATCATCTCTAACGTATTTCAGACGTGGGTTAAGCTGTTGATAACAAGTCATCATATCCTTGGCTTCTTTGCAGCGGTCTAATAAGATGTAAATCTCGGTCGCATTTACAACTGCATTGACGTCTGTGGGTCTAAGGGCAAGGGCGATCTCAATGGCATCACACGCGCGTTGCTGGTCATTTTCATCAACATAAATTTCCGTTAAGTATGAAAAGTGGATGGCCAAACTTTTCACCATCATGTAGGTATGCAAATTGTTTTCATAGGCCGCTTTGTTTCTTGCCCTTTTATCTTCGCGGGCAGCTTTGCCGTGCACACCAAGATTAGTTATCAGCCACTCTTTGGCAGTCTGACGGTAGGGCGACGACATCAAAGCACGCGCAGAAAAACAAATGCCGTGGGGCGTATCAATACGGCGCCCCGCCTTTTGACAAAAAGTGACGAATTCTGTCATCAGCGCCGGCCGACACGCCTCCGTGACGGACATCATGATGGAAAAAAGAAAGGCATCAAAGACACATTTCTTGTAAAAATCTCCCTCTTTTTCAAAAATTCCCTGAGGCTTAAGACCGTCAATAATATCTGTGTAGGTCATCATTTCCTGGCCGAGTTGAGCCAAACGCAAAGGCAGTTCCGTCGCATCCATTGGCTCTAACAAAGGACGCAAGGGATCGCCACTTTCTTTTCTTAAGAGGCGACACATTCCTTGACGAAGAGCCGTGCGATCATCCCTAAAGTAAGCTCTTGTTGTCCCCAAAAGCACCGTAGAATAGGCATCCAGGGCGCTCCAAAAGAGAGAGGGATCCTGCTCGTGGTGCCTCATGAAACGCAAATAAGCGTTTTTGACATCATCATTGTGAGGGTTTTGTTTTATGTGGAACTTAAAAAGTGTGGCTCTTAACGCTGGTTGGCGCACAGGCGCGGTTGGCTTAGGCATGCCGTCTGCTTGGAATTCATTAAGGTAAGTCGCAGCGCCGGCAAGCAAGGGTTTTTGACACAAACGTCCTTCCGGGTCAAAGGTATACTGGGGAAGCCCTGACGCCATTTTATGACCAGAAGCCTGGTTAAAAAGGGGACTGGACGCCTGGGAGCGACTCACCAGCGTTTTTGGCGCCTCGGTTTCTTGATCATATTTAGACCCCATCACGGGCTGACAGAGATAAAGCGCCGCCGCACCCAAAAGTAATTTCTTCATCTTTAATCCTTTTCTTGGCGGCATGCACCGCCTTGTGTTCCCTTGTGATATGACTTCGTCGCATCCCATCTTTTTGACAATATCCAGGGTTTAATACTCATCTAACAAATTGTTAAAAAACTAAAACCATCGAATGTGTATACATGCTCCTGATCAGTTTTCCTCTTAATCTTTTTTAAACCAGCCCGGCACCAGACCGTCGTTCATAAAAGCTTCACACAGCATGTCAACCTGATAGGGCTTTAGATACGTATGTTGTGCCAGAACGAGAACCTGTTTTTGAAAACCGTCCATGTGCACAACGACTTTGGCGTGGGACCCTTTTCCTTGATTTTTTTGGTAGTCTTGCTTAAGAGCGGTTGTCAAAGTTTCCACATCATCCAATGAAATCTTGTGTTTTTGCCCTTGGTAATTTTCAAAGAGACGGTAAAAAATCTTTAAGGGGTTGCCTGATATCACCTGCTCGACAACAAAGGCCTTTGGGGGAACCGGCGCTGCTGCCTGACCAGGGGTGCCTGTTTGCTCCATGGGTTTGGTGGCCTTCTTGGGATCTGCAATGCCTGTGGTTTTAATTTTTTCTTTTTTTCCTTTGGGATCCACCGGAGCGTCAAAATTGGCTGAGGATACAAGATCATCCTTTGACGGCGAGGCAGAAGAAGCAAGAGGCCCCGGGGTCCCCTGAGCGTTTGTTGGTGAACTCACCCCATACGAGGAGGGGTCAACGCCTTCGCGCCTAGGGACTACACTGTGTTTTACAGGCTTCTTTTTCTTTTTTTTCTTCTTTTTCTTACCCTGATCCATGTCATGGGTCAGCCTATTTTTCTCGGCAAGGGCCGCTCTTTCTTGCTCAAGCTTTAGTTTTTCTGTGGCGCGACTTTGCTTTGCAAGGATGGCTCTAATCAACCTTTCATCTTCTCCAACCTTGGATGAGGCTACTTTGTAAAGCTGGGCAGTACTTTTATAAACCTGCCTACCGTACTTGTGTTTTTGGTGCGGCAAATTCATTATTTTTTGTGCATAAAATATAACTCGTTGGTAATCTTGCAGATCAAGATTTGTCATCAACGCGTTGAAATATGTGGGCAGGTAATCCCCAGCAAGCTCACAATAAACGGCTGCCATCTCAAAACAATCCCGTGCTTTTTGTGGCAGACTCTGACGTTGATAAAGAGCACCTAATTCATTGTAATGAAAAAATAAAAATGGATTTTCCAGATAAAACCCTTGGGTTTTTTTGTACGCTTCTTGCACCCCTGAGTCCGAAGAGCGCTGAACCGCTTGACCAAAAGTGCCAAGTAACGATTCGTAAAGTTTCAAGGCATCTGCTGGTTTATTGACAGATACAACGCGCGCTTGAATCGCGCTGAGATAAGGGGTCGTGGGCATCCCAAAACGCTGTACAAAAGCAGGGACGAATTTCTCTTGTATTCTGAATGCTGCTTCTGTGGGCATGATGTTAAAAAACGCCCTGACCGTCTGATCTTGCAGCAAAGATGACACACCTTTATACCCTTGTGCCACACGGTCATAGGGCATAGCTTGTACTTTTCCATATACATGAAGCAGTAGATCGACCATTTTTGCGTCGGATTTTTCGGGAAACTGCGCCGCATTAATGCTTTCCAAACCCACAAAGGGTATCTGATTAAACCCAAACACAAATCTTAAAAGCTGGCCTGCTATGGAGCTTTCTTTTAGCCCTGCTTCTTCGTTCAACGTAAGGGCGTGAATCCGTGCCCAAGCTTTGATCCGACAAAGGGAGAGAGAAATCGTTCGCGCATCCTTGTCCCTTCCTAAGTATTCACAATTATTAAAAAGCTTGAGCTGAAGATCATAGTGCCAGGGATATTGGTCCGCGTAGCTTTCCAAAAGAATAGGTATTACTTTGGAAACGGAACCCAAACCCGGATGACAAGGGTCCACACAACCATTCTCATCGACTACGCTTAGCAACCTTACACACTCAGCAGACATCTGAGTGACCTTGCTGAAATCAAGTGGTAGGATTTCCTCTTGCAAAGAAACAGGCCCCACTGGGGACGACCGGGTTTCTCTTTGGGCAAGCTCGTGACCCTCTTCGGTATCGGCCGCGTGTAAAAGTCCCCACGAAAGGGACATCATGGTCATGTAATTTAACGTCTTAAGAATTTTATTCATTTTTATCAATCTCCGTGGGCCTCCCTTTAAGAAAAGTCCGGAGGCAAAAATAGATTAGCTCACGCCTTCAGCTCAGTTTTAGTGAGCTCCGGGCGCCACCTCTTCCACATAGCCCTTACTGACTAAGAGATCTTTCATGGCTCTTGGGTAAAGACCTCGGGCCACAAAGGCATCGCGCAAAGCTTTCCACTGGTAGGGCTTCAAATATGCGTGCCGTGCCAGGGTAATCACTTCGCGGCGCATCTCACCCATTTCAAGCTCGGTGACCGCGTGGGAACCCTTTCCTTTGTCTTTCTTGTAAGATTGCTTCAAAGCCTTCATGAGCGTTTCTACCTCACCCAAAGAAATCTGAACGGCCGAGGACCGGACGTTGCCGTCCAAAGAAACAAAGAGTTTGTGAAAGATCTCAAGGGGGCCACCCTTAAGAACGTCTTCAATGATCAGGGGTTTTGGTTGGACCGCTCCTGTGGGGGCACGAGCTGGTTCTGGCGCGTGCGCTCTGGTGGGGTCTGCTGTTCCCTTTGTTTTGACCTTGGGCCCTTTTTTGACATCCATTTGCTCTTCATCACTCAAGGACAAGGTGTTTGTTGGCGCCTCTTTTGTAGATGACAGATTGCCTGAGAACAAGGACTCCTGGGCAGGACTTTGGGGCGCCTCATCATTTTTTGAAGAGGTCGAGAGACTCTTGGCTTCTTCTTGGGGGCGCTCTTTAAGTGAGACAGGGCTTCTTCTCTTGCTTTTGCGCTTTTTCTTTTGGGTCTGTTTTTGTGATGATGATAATCCATCGAGCACTTTATCTTGGCGTGCGGTTAAAACGGCTAAGAGTTTTTTTCCCGGTGCAGATTTTTTCTCGCGTGCACTGGCCGACAGGCTTTGAAGGGCCTCTTTGTAAAGCTCTTTTACCCATCTTCTTATTTTTTTGCTCCCAGCATTTTTTGGGCAAGCGAGCAACGCCTCACAAATATTTTGAACTTTACTATACTCTTTCTCACAAAGGAAAATGCAAGCAAATAAATATGCCTCACACTCAGCGTCATAAAATTCCGCTAAAAAGTTTCGTTGATTTGCTAAACATGCTTTTTGGTAGTGGCCTTGCCTATAGTAAGACGAGGCCGCGACGTCGTGGACTGACTTAAAGGCGGGCACAATTAAGGTGGACGGTCGTGACTGAGACGTACCATGACCCGCTTGAGCTAGCAGGCGCTCGTACATATCCATGATCAGACCGTCGTTGTCTGGATTTGCCAAGGCAATGGTATGAAGTTCCAGCATGAAGGGCGATACATGGCGTCCATAATGGCTTAAAAAAGAGTCTATTAACGTCTCTTCCAGGTCTTGTCTTTCATTCAAGACGGTCCTGAGTAACATATCCCCAATGGTTTCGCGAACAGTCTGTGGATCCCCAAAAGGGGTTTTCCTGACATCTTTTAAGATGGCATCATAAAAACAGCGAACGCTTTCAAGATAGTCATTTTTAGAATCATCGTCCCCCTTTTCAAGCACTCTAAACCGCGCCATATTCATATCGTCGTACAAAGGGGGATTGAATCGTTGCAACTGAAAGGACATCTCCCTCAAAAGAGCTTGTTTGGCATCACTTGCATGGGAGAGGGCATTTAAGAAAAGGGCCCCCACATATAAACGCTCAAGACAGTATATTTCTCGCTCTTTGGAGTTTTCTACCTCCATATCGGCAATTTCTTCATTTAAGCGTAGTAAATTTTTCCTGTGCTTAACAAACGCTTGGACACGTTTCTCAAAATCAACGGGAAAGGCATCATAGCTTTCAGCGTCATACTGCTGCCAGATATGCTCAGCAAGTTTTTCTGACGCCTCTCTTTTGACACGATGGGTGATTTCTTGAACCACTTGGGAATACTTAGCGTTGAACGTATTGAAGCCTTCTCGTCTTTTTTCTTCACTGTCATCTTCGTTCGCCGGCACGCCAAGACGACCTTGTGTCATCAAGCCCCGCTCTTCTAAGGTTATATCGGCTATTCTTTGAGCTTCTTGCATTTGAAGGTTTAGAAAGGTGACAATGTTTGAGTTGGACGCTTGGGCACAAATTTTTATCCGCGCAACGCTGTGATCGAACGCCTCGACGGAGGCGTCATCTTCTTGGCGAGCCTTTTGAAGGGCATCATATTGATCCGAGGAAATCCACTGGCGAATATGTTCCGATTTCGATAAAAAGTTAAAATAGGTCTCTAAAAACGTTAAACACTCCGTGTTGTCTTTTAACACTCCTCGAAACAAACCACGATAAAGGGCTATTTCTTTTGATGTTGTGATGGGTTTCGTTTTATGTGTGCCGTCCAGATTAAAATAGCTTAACACCTTCGCTGCCGTCGGTGTAAGAGACGGCGCCTGCAAAAGCCCTTCTGTGGTGAGCTCATTCATCACAACACTTCTCAGTGTCACTTGTGATTTATGTGGCACCACACGAAATAGATTTGTATCTACTTGGATTTGATAGTGATCGTCATTGGCCATGGCAGCAGAACATTGCCAGAAAGACACAATAGCACTTAAAAAAAGACTTTTCTTTATCATCATCTTCACTTTTATCAATAGGTTAAAAAACTAACGTGCGCCTCTTTGCAAATAAGGAACGCAAAAATCGTAAAATAAAGGTGCTTATAAAAAGATCTTCTTTGGAAAGAAAAGAAGACTTCTTTTGAGGAAAATCTTTTGTTGGTACCAGCTGCTGATACGCAAAATCGAAAAGGGTTTCGCGCGGCAGAATATGTGCGCGCTGTTGAAAAAGAGACATTTGTGTGCGAGGCACATCGTCACTTGAGAAAAAGAACGAGGAAAAGTGAGACGTTCTTCGGAACACTCTCTTAGGGGTAAAAAGGAAAATAAACGACCCCTAAAAAGTCTGTTTTTTTGTATTTCCCTTTTAAGAAGACAAGGTAACAAATCCAGAGAAGACATTTCTTCCTTTTATCTGCCCTTTTGGGGCCCTCCATAACTTTAAAACATCCATTAACTGAGTAACTAAGCACTTCACTCAAAAAAGTCAACTAAAAACTTACTATTTGGATGAAATTAATTATTTTTTGTCAGTATTTTTTTCTTTATCAATAATATTTTATTTCAAAATAAGACGCTACCTCAAGTTAAACTCTTACTATGTTTTTTCAAAGAAGACATGTTAGCATCAAAAATCGAGGTATTATCAGGAGGCTCGTTCATGGCGTCATCCCCGACCCTTTTCCCCCCGTCACAGGCCCAAAAAGAGGCTGCCAAAATTTCAGATACAACTTATGCCGAATGGTATAAAGAGTCCCTTGTGGATCCCAACGGATTTTGGGCCAAGCGCGCCCACGAGTATGTCACCTGGGATACACCCTTTACCAAAGTCAAAAACACCTCATACGCCTTGGATGAACACGCCATCAAATGGTTTGAGGACGGCCATTTAAACGTCAGCGTCAACTGTGTGGACCGCCACCTAAAAACGCGCGCAGATCAAGTTGCCATCCTGTGGGAAGGCGATAATCCCGAGGAAAGCCGCACGCTAACCTACGCTGAACTTTATGAAGAGGTGTGCCGGTGCGCCAACGTCATGAAGCGTCTTGGGCTTGAAAAAGGCGACCGCGTCACCCTTTATCTTCCCATGATTCCCGAAACGGCTATTTTTATGCTGGCCTGCACCAGGCTGGGCTTGATCCACTCCGTGGTGTTTGCCGGCTTTTCAGCCGAAGCCCTTGCAGGGCGCATTGATGACTGCGCCTCACGCCTTGTGGTCACAGCCGATGAAAGTGTGCGCGGCGGCAAACACATCCCCTTAAAAGCCAATGTGGACGCCGCCATTGGTCTTCTTGATCAAAACCCTGTGGAACACGTCCTTGTCGTCTCGCGCACAGGAAAGGACGTTCCCATGTTCGAGCCACGGGACAAACATTACGCACCTATGCGTGATCTGGCATCGCCCACCTGTGCGCCCGTTTCCATGAACGCCGAAGACCCCCTGTTTATCCTTTATACGTCTGGCTCGACGGGAAAACCTAAAGGAATGCTTCATACCACGGGCGGCTATCTTGTGTACGCGGCCATGACCCATGACTTGATTTTTGATGCAAGACCCGGTGACGTATATTGGTGTACAGCCGATGTTGGATGGGTCACGGGACACTCTTATGTCGTCTACGGACCCCTTTGTAATGGCACCACGACCCTGATGTTTGAGGGAGTGCCCCACTACCCCGACTATTCCCGCCTATGGCAGGTGGTGGACAAGCACCACGTCACGACTTTTTATACCGCCCCCACCGCCATTCGCGCCCTGATGCGCGAAGGGGACGAGTTCGTGAAGAAAACAAAACGCACATCTTTGCGTCTTTTGGGGTCCGTGGGAGAGCCTATTAATGAGCAAGCCTGGCTTTGGTACTATGACGTCGTGGGCGACAAGCGCTGTCAAATCATGGATACCTGGTGGCAAACGGAAACGGGCGGCATTTTGATCACGCCGCTGCCGGGATGTCTTCCCCTTAAACCAGGATCTGCCACAAGGCCGTTCTTTGGTGTGAGGCCCGCGCTCATGGATGCAAGCGGCCACGAAATCCAAGGAGAGGGAGAGGGAAGCCTTGTGATCGCCGATTCTTGGCCAGGCCAAGGACGCACCATTTACGGAGATCAGGCCAGATTCTTAAAAACATATTTTCAAACTTTTCCGGGCTATTACACCACAGGAGACGGCGCTAAACGTGACGCGGACGGCGACATTTGGGTTACGGGGCGCATTGATGATGTGATTAACGTTTCAGGTCACCGCCTTGGCACCGCCGAAATTGAAACGGCCCTTAATTCCCACCGAGACGTTTCTGAAAGCGCCGTTGTGGGCTTTCCCCACGACATCAAAGGACAAGGGATTTACGCTTTTGTGACCCTCCATGAGGGTGTCACGCCCACAGTGCTTCTTAGAAAAGAGCTAGAAGAAATCGTGCGTGCGAAAATCGGCCCCTTTGCCAAACCCGATCGGATTCAGTGGGCAGTGAGCCTTCCCAAAACAAGGTCTGGCAAAATCATGCGACGCATTTTACGCAAAATTGCGTGCGAGGAAACGGACACCCTTGGGGATATCTCGACCCTGGCCGATCCGTTGGTGGTGGAAATCCTGATCAAAGGATACCATCACCTGGCCAAAGAGCTTGCCGGAAACTAGTCCTCTCCCCATGGAGAAAATGCCGTGGGGATTTTTAGCGCACGGTTAAAAGTTCATCCCAGCGCGTGAGATAGTTAGGGCTTTTCAAAGCTTCCTTGGGCCGCCACAGGTTTTCTTTTTGAAGCTGGCTTGCAAACCCGAGCGTCCCTCTGCCGTACCGCTCGTTCAAAGCATCAAGGGCCGTCATCAAAGCCTTTTCCTTTTGATGGGGGCGAAGGTCAAAGAGGGTTGTGGGGTGTGCCGCCTCCGGTGTGAGGTCCGTTAGCATCACCCCAGCCTTGGCATAAAGGGCGCCTTCTTGCCAGACTTTTTCAAAAAGATGGTCAGCTGCCGCCAGAAGCGTCGGCGTATAATGTGTGGCAAGGGGAAGCTGTACGGCAGCCGTGCGGCTTACATAGGCTTCTTTTTGCGCGTAACGGTTTCCCCTCAGATAAATGGTCAAGTGCCGGGCCTGTCTTTTTTTGCGTCGAAGCTTAGCGCCCCCCCTCACCACATGGTAAAGAAGGGCGCGCTTGACCTCTTCTTTTTGAGACAAGGGCCGTCCAAAAGAGCGAGAACAAATGATGCTTTTGGCAGGAGGCGGCGCCACCTCAAGGGAAAAAGCCTGCTCTCCTTTTAGCTCATTTACAAGACGCGTTCCCACAATCCCCATAAGCTTTTTGATCAGAAATGGATCGGCCCCCGCCAAGTCTGCTGCTGTTCGGATCCCGTATTTCGAAAGCTTTGGTGCGGACGCGCGGCCTATGCCCCAAACGTCCTCACACCACACAAAGGGCAAAAACCGTTCTATGTCGTGGGAACGTGATAAATCCAAGACGCCGTTCCACTGGGGATGGGTTTTGGCAAGCTTGTTCGCGACCTTGGCCAGAGTCTTTGTGGGCGCAACCCCGATGGACACGGGAATGCCGGTGTGCTGCAGCACCATTTGTTGGATGCGTCTTGCCTCTTTTGTACGCTCGTTTTCTGGCACATGGGAAAAGTCCAAAAACGCTTCGTCAATACTATACACTTCAAGAGCTGGCACAAGGGCTTCGAGGGTGGCCATCACGCGCCGCGACATATGGGCATAGAGCATGTAGTTGGTAGAAAAGACGTGCACCTTATGCTTGTCAATGAGATGTTTTACTTTGAAAAAAGGCACTGCCATTTTAAGGCCTAAGGCCTTGGCCTCGGCGCTGAGCGCAATGAGGCACCCGTCGTTGCTAGAGAGCACCACCACAGGTTTTTCTCGCAGATGAGGCTTAAAAACCCGCTCGCACGAGCAAAAAAAAGCATTACAATCCACAAGGGCCACCATTTCCATGGAGGCCTACCTGAATTTTTTAACGCACCCCGACACCACACCCCAAATCATAAAGTCTTTGTTTGGAGGAATCTGAATGTCGGGATAGTCTGGATTTTCTGCCCGAAGACAGACCTGATTTTTTTGTTTAATGAATCTTTTCAAGGTAAGCTCCCCGTCCAAGACGGCAATAATCAGATCCCCGTTTCTTGCCTCCAGCGCACGGTCCACAATCACCATATCACCTGGAAAAATCCCCGCCCCCACCATGGAGTCGCCTTCCACGCGCACATAAAAGGTCGCAGCCGGATGGGTGATTAAAAGGTCGTGCAGGTCAAGCGCTCCTTCAAGCTCACCCTCGACCATGGAAGGAAAGCCGGCCCTAACAGAGCTTAACACCAAGGGAAGAGCGAGCACTGACGGCTTATCTGTATGTTTTAAAAAAGATCTGGACAACATGAGCGACACTTTCAAAAATTGACAATACCACTTTAGAAAATCCCACGCTCCAAGCAAAGAAGATTTTTTAGGCGGCAAGCCAGAAAGGCAAGATACGCTCTAGGTACACCATGAATTTCCAAAGCCCCACGTTATGCTCAAAGTTCCCAAGCTTGTCGGTTTTACCTTCGGGAAAGGCAATCCCAAAACCGTAAAGATGCGTGTCAATCTCGCCCGTTTGATGGTTATGAATCAAGGGCACCGACGCGTCTGTTTCAAAAGTCACGCGTTTGTCAAAGCCGGTGGCATAAACATACTTTGTACACGTGCTCAGCGCTTTCTCACACGCAGGATCATCTTGATGCACCCGCGTCAGGGTCTTCAAGGAGTCGTCTTCCATGTGCTCTTTGGCCCAGGTGGCGGAATACCCTTTAAGCCCCGTATTATCATACAAAATCCAGTCTTCATAATAGGACGCATACTTTAAAGGGGAGCGGTAAACATTGACAGTTTCGATCCCGAGAGCCGCCAGGTTGTAAAGGGCGACAACGGCCGAGTGGGAGCTACCAAAAACCGCGACCCGGTCTGACGCGCTGCAACCCTCTTTCAAGCGCGTGAGATCCATGGCCACGTCCAGGGATACAATCGGCGTGCGCGCGTCTTCAGGTACGCGCGGCTCTGCCCCTGTGGCAAGGATCACTTTTTTGGCCCCGAACACGCCCGTGTCTGTGGTGAGCTGCCATCCCGCACCTTGCCTTGTAAGCACGCGCAGCGCCCCTTGGCACGCAGCAACCTTTTGGCGTAGATGATCACTAATCCACTGCAGGGGATCAGCGATTTCCTTTAAAAGACATGTTCCGTCTGCGGGCAAATGATTGATAGGAAAAACTTCTGGACAAGTCTCGTACTTAAAACTGCGGCACGCGTAAAGGAATTTTATAAAAAGGGCCACCTTGGTGTTGCCTGAAATGACGCGCCACTTGGTCCCAAGGTCCCCAACCTGAAACGCAGGATCCAGCCACAAAATGGACAAAGGATCAACGCCTGCGTCCAAAAGCTTTGCCACAGCCGCAAGACCAGCCGGACCCGCCCCCACCACAGCCCAAGAAAAGGGCTTTCTCGTTGAGGGGATGAGGGATGTCACGGATCTTTCCTTGTCATGGGCAAAACTTAAAGAGCTTAGAAGATTGTTCATACACTACGTGACAGATACAAACAAATCCTTACTGCAAAGAAAAAAATTACGCGCGGGGCGCTCCGTGAAAAAGGCTAAGGGCGGCAAGGGCTGCTGTTTCAGCGCGCAAGACGCCTGGCCCCAGGCTGACGGACGTGACCCCAGACAGTCCTTTTAAGAACGTCACTTCTTGCGCGTCAAAGCCGCCCTCGGGCCCCACAAGAACCAAGGGAAACGTGGGAGAATTTCCTGCATGATCCCACAGAAGGCCCCCTTCTTGCCGTTCGTGACAAAAATAAAGGTGATGGGAAGGCGTTAGATTGGCGCAAAACTGCCCTAAGTCTTGCAAGGGATGGAGGGTCGGCACGTCCAAACGGTCACACTGCTCGGCCGCCTCTATGGCAATGGCTTGTAGTTTATCCTCATTCACATGCCGCACGGCCGTATATTTTGTCAGAACAGGAAAAAGATCACTCACGCCAAGCTCTACGGCCTTTTCCACCAAAAAGGACAATCGGTGAGGGCGAAGAGGCGTGAAAGCAAGGCCTAAAAAGGGCCGCGCTTGGGGCGCCCTCAAGTGATCGAGGGGAATCACGCTGACTTTCTTCTTGCCCTGAGGGTCGATCCTTGCGCGCCACTCGCCGTGCTCGGCGCAAAAAAGGCGCACATGATCACCTGGCCCAAGGCGCATCACGGTCATGACATAATGAGCCTGGTCGCTGGAAAGAGCAAGCGCTACCCCTTGTCTTAGATCTTGGGGAACGTACAAACGGGGCTCTTTACGACTCATCTTATTCCTCGGTATGATGGGATCACGATATGTTAAAAGAATTCAACCCAATGGCAACAGACATTCAAGAAAATTCTCGTTTCCTCACGTTTTTTCCAACCTCTTTTCATCCTTATTTGATCCTCATGCGCCTTGACCGACCCATCGGGACACTTCTGATTATGTTACCGGCTCTTTGGGGACTTGCGTACGGCGCACGCACCTATGACGTACCCCGCGCCTATTGGCTTATTTTTATGGCTGGTGCCTTTTTGATGCGAAGTGCCGGATGCGTCCTCAATGACCTTGCCGACCGCGATATCGACGCCGCCGTTACGCGCACCAAGGGTCGCCCCCTTGCCGCAAAGACCCTGACCCCCCTTCACGCACTGATGTGCCTTTGTGTGCTTCTTAGCGCGTCGCTTTGTTTGCTTTTCTTGTTAAACTCTTTTTGTTGGATGCTCGGCGTCACGGCCGCTATCTTGGTTGCGATCTATCCCTGGATGAAGCGCATCACCCATTGGCCGCAACTTTTCCTAGGACTTCTCATGAATTGGGGATGCCTCATGAGCATGGCAGCGCTCAGCCACACCCTCGAACCTTCAGCGCTTCTTTTGTGGGCACTCGGTATTTGTTGGACCTTTTTTTATGACACCATTTACGCCCATCAAGATAAACGAGATGACTTGATGGTGGGCGTTAAATCAAGCGCCCTAAAGCTTGGCGCAAACACAAAGCCTGTCCTGCACGGGACCCTTGTCTTGCTGGCGGTCATTGGGGTTTATCTTGGGACCCTGTCACCAAGAGGCCCTCTTTATTACGCAGGCCTTTTAGTGGGGGTAGCGCTTCTCATGCGCGCTTTGAACCGTGTGAACCTTGACGATCCTGGGGACTGTCTCAAGGCCTTCAAAGAAAGCCAGATTTTTGGATGGTTTTATCTCGTGGTCCTGCTTATAGGCTAACGCCCAAAAAGACGCAGCGCCACGTCAGGTCTATCGGTAATAAGACCGTCCACCCCCCAAGCATGCATCCTTTTCATGTCCGCCTCCTCGTTCACGGTCCAAGGAGTGACCTTAAGGCCGTGATCTTTAGCCGCGACCACAAGGTCTTCGGTTAGATCTCCATAAAACGGTGCCCACCTGGTCCCCGAAACCTCGTAGAGGGTCTTCATAAAATCGAGAGTCTCTACTCTTCTGCCAAGCCACAGCTCTTGGTCTTTGCCAAAGGTCGTATTCACATGGGTCGAGCAACACACGCTGAGTTCTTTGTTTTGATAGCGGATCAGATCAAAAAGACGCCACTCAAAGGCCATAATGGTCACGTCTTCTAATGCCCCATAAAGGGTTAAGTCCTCAAACAGACGATCCACAATACGTGCATGAACAAGGGAATGGTGGGGCGCCAAGGGATTTGTTTTAAGCTCTAAGCACAAGGGCGCACATTTTTTAGGACGCCCCTGAAGCATCGCCAGCACCTGGGCCAAGCTTGGGATAGGATGAAGTTCTTCGGGACTTTTGCCCACACGGTAGGCGCCAAGGTCTTCCCAGGTTAGGTCACAAACAAGGGGAAGCACCCCTTCTAAGGGGCGTCCGTCCTGGGTCCACGTCGCGTCTTTGCGCAAATGAAAATCGTGATGCAAGATGAGAACACCGTCCTTGGTCCCATGAAGATCCATCTCAAGACCATCCACACCAAGATCAAGGGCGCGCGTGAGGCCGTCTAAGGTATTCTCCATAAAGAGGTGACGCGCCCCCCGGTGCCCAATGATGTCCATAGGTTGGTCCTTTTATGAGAGAGGCCCAAGCCACATGCCTTCCATGACGGTTACGGCGTCTCCCGTAATAAAGACGCGGTCTTTCTCAAGACGAAGGCTTAGCACGCCGCCTCGCTTACTTGCTTGATAGGCCGTCAAGGTATCTTTGCCAAGGCGCGCCGCCCAGTACGGCACAAGTTTGCAGTGGGCAGAGCCCGTCACTGGATCTTCTGGCACGCCGACCTTTGGCGCGAAAAAGCGCGAGACAAAATCGTAGTGGACCCCAGGCGATGTCAGGATCACACCGCGCGCCTCAATCTGCTGCAGCGCGACAAAATCAGGAAGCGCCTCTCGCACCTCGTCTTCGTTAGCACATAGCACAATAATGTCGTCGTGGGCTTTACGCACCTCTTCAAGCCGCGCTTTTGGAAAAATCGCTTTAAAGGGCGCAGAATCAAGAAGATCACTCACGTCCTGGCGGGGAAAATTCAAGGTGTAAGAAGACGCGCCTTCTTTTTGCACAAGAAGGTCGCCCGACAGCGATTGAAGACGCACCTCGTCAAAGGGAATCTTCAAGTGGTGAAAAAGCACATGACATCCGGCAAGGGTTGCGTGCCCACAAAGGTCCACCTCCACGTCTGGGGTAAACCATCTAATATGATAGCGATTCTCTTGAAGGGGTTTTAAGAAAACGGTTTCCGACAGATTCATCTCTGCTGCAATGGCCTGGGCGCGTATTGGAAAGTCGTCCATCACCATCACCGCCGCCGGATTTCCTTGGTAAGCGTCCTTGGTAAACGCATCCACTGTCCAAATTTTCATCAAATGCTCTTTCGTTAAATGGCCCTCTTTTTTGTATCAAAGCAATGAGATTCCGTCGAGATAGATGTACGCTGCATTCAAAAAAGCAAAAGAGGCAAGACCCCACAGGTCTTGTCTCTTTTACATTAGATATATCCTTTTATGGATGTCTTATCTCCGTGTGCCACAGGCATTAGGACATGCTTTTCGAACTGCTGCGCTGGCAGTTCTGGTATCGATGTGAAGAGTATACATTTTCTCTTCACCTTGCCTTTTACAATAAAAATCTTTCACATCATGATCAGTTGATTGACAAAAATACAAGATATCTTCCTCATCTGCCTCACAGATAAAACGGTCTCCTGTTCGTGGTTCGGTATAAGAGAATTCGCAGTTCGCCATCACAGGCGCCGAGATAAGTAGAAATCCCAAAAGCATCGTTTTTTTCATTTTTAATCTCCTTTTTTGTTGGTTATTTGTATCATTTACGGTCTTAGTGCTTAGCCGCGCAAAATTTTGGGCAGCTCCCCTTAATAGCCTCTTGAAGATCTTTAATCGGAATATGAAGGCCCACAGACTTGCCATCAAGGGTTTTACAATTCACTGGGATGGTTTCTTCGTCAGGGCCATGGCAAATGGAAGAGGCATCTTGGTCGTCAACCTCGCATTTGAATTGGGACGCCGTTTTTTTTTCGAGATAGGAAAATTCACACTCTGCTATGACGGGAGAGATTCCTAACACGATTCCTAGAAGAAATTCTTTTTTCATCTTTTTATCCCTATTAAGCGCGAGATTTTAGGAAAACAAAAAAGAGTAAAAAAAATCTTAACATATAAAAAAAGGGCAGCCAACGCTGCCCTTTTTAGTGCTTGAACAAGCAGGCTTCTTTAGAAGCCCATGCCGCCCATACCACCCATGCCGCCCATATCAGGCATGGGAGCTTTTCCTTCCTTTTCAGGAATGTCCGCCACCATGGCTTCGGTCGTGATGATCAGACCCGCCACGGACGCGGCGTCTTGAAGGGCTGTTCTGACAACCTTAGCAGGATCAATGATCCCAGCCTTGAACATGTCGACATATTCATGGTTTTGGGCGTCATATCCGAGGGTGTCTTGGCTTTTTTCCATCAGTTTTCCCGCAATCACAGAACCGTCCTCGCCCGCGTTTTCAGCAATCTGACGCACAGGTGCTTGAAGGGCGCGGCGCACGATGTCAATACCGATGCGTTGCTCGTCGTTTTGGAAAGAAAGCTTATCAAGAAGTTGGGATGCGTACAAAAGCGCAGTACCACCACCCACAACAACGCCTTCTTCAACGGCGGCGCGTGTCGCGTTCATGGCGTCTTCAACGCGGTCTTTACGCTCTTTCACTTCGATTTCAGTGGATCCACCCACATGGATCACGGCCACACCGCCGGAAAGCTTTGCCAAACGCTCTTGCAATTTTTCCTTGTCATAATCAGAGGTTGTCTCGTCGATTTGATGACGGATTTGTTGGCAACGTGCTTCAATGGCCGCAGGCTCGCCCGCACCACTGACGATGGTTGTGTTCTCTTTGGAGATCAAGACGCGCTTGGCGCGACCCAGCATGTCAACGGTCACGTTTTCAAGCTTGATGCCAAGATCTTCAGAGATAAGCTGTGCGTTTGTAAGGATCGCGATGTCTTCAAGCATCGCCTTACGACGATCACCAAAGCCAGGGGCCTTGACAGCTGCAACCTTTAGACCTCCACGAAGCTTGTTCACAACGAGGGTAGCCAGGGCTTCGCCTTCAACGTCCTCAGCGATGATCAAAAGAGGACGACCGCTTTGCACCACTTGCTCAAGCACAGGAAGCATGGCTTGCAAGCCAGAAAGCTTCTTTTCGTGAATGAGGATCACAGGATTCTCAAGCTCTGCCACCATCTTTTCAGAATTGGTCACAAAGTAAGGGGATAGGTACCCACGGTCGAATTCCATACCTTCCACAACTTCAAGTTCAGTTGCAAAGGACTTGGCTTCTTCAACGGTGATCACGCCTTCTTTACCAACCTTGTCCATGGCTTGGGCAATGATGTCACCAATTTCTTTTTCACCGTTGGCAGAAATGGTCGCGACTTGGGCGATTTCTGCACTTGTGGACACTTTCTTAGACGTGCTCTTAAGATGCGCCACAACAGCTTGCACTGCAATATCGATGCCGCGCTTGAGGTCCATGGGGTTCATTCCCGCTGCCACTGCCTTGGCGCCTTCACGCACGATGGCTTGAGCCAATACGGTGGCCGTTGTTGTACCATCACCAGCGATATCATTGGTTTTGCTCGCCACTTCACGCACGAGCTGAGCGCCCATGTTTTCGAACTTATCTTCAAGCTCGATGTCCTTGGCAACGGAAACACCATCCTTTGTGATACGCGGTGCGCCAAAGCTCTTAGACAGCACAACGTTACGGCCCTTAGGACCGAGGGTTACCTTGACGGCGTTGGCCAAAATATCAACACCGCGCAGCATGCGGGCGCGCGCGTCAGATGAAAACTTTACTTCTTTTGCAGCCATAATCGTGACTCCTTATGTTAGGTTAAAAGGGCGTTAAGCGGCTTCTACGATACCAAAGATATCGGATTCCTTCATAATCAACAGGTCCTGGCCGTCAATCTTGACTTCTGTACCTGACCATTTACCGAAAATAATGCGGTCGCCAGCTTTTACATCTAAAGGACGAAGGGCCCCTTTTTCATCGCGAACGCCCTCACCTACGGAAAGCACTTCTCCTTGGATAGGCTTTTCTTGGGCGGAGTCCGGGATGATAATCCCACCGGCTGTCTTTGCCTCTTGTTCAATGCGCTTTACAAGCACACGGTCGTGTAAAGGTCTAAATTTCATGATCATTCTCCATTTTTAGTCTAATCAAAGAACGCTCCCCACTCCAAGAGCCTGACAATTAGCACTCATCAGAAGGGAGTGCTAAAATTATTAAACCCATGCCCATTTCAGGTCAAGCATTTTTGTGAAAACCAAAAAAAGAATGAGGGCGGGAAAGCCCCTTCCCTTGGCTTGCGCGTAAAAAAAGTGTTACGACCCTTTGACAATTCCCTTTTCAGGCGTACACGCATCTGTTTTGATCTCAGCAGTTGGCTCTGGATTAAAGCTCACAGGCAGATCAAGGGTTGTCTTTCCCTTGTATACAAGAACGCCAAGAGAGACTCCCATCAGGACAAACGCCGCCACCCATAGTTTATTCATGCTCCCTCCTTACAACCGTCCGCCCTCCGTTCAAGGAAGGACGACGACTTCTTCTTCCTTGACGTAGCCAAGTTTGCGCGCTTCTTCTTCCAAGAGATGAGGGCAAATATCATTTTTTAAAAGAGAGACTTTTTTTTGTAACGCCTCATTTTCCTGTTTTAGCACCAAATGTTCTTTGGTCACCCTGTCCAGATCTTCTTCAAGGGCACGCCAGGCTCTGATACCCCTGCCCCCCTCAATCAAATGGTAGGCAAAATATAGCACGAGACAAAGCGCAATACTTGGCCCCAAAAACAGCTTAGCCCGACGTCGAACATCTCTTAAAATCATGCCCTGATTGTGGGCCGGGCGCTGTGCGCTGTCAAGGGGACGGATTAAATTCCCTAGCCGACGAGATGCCCCTCATCCATAAAAAGAGAAGAAACAGATTTTTCTTCACTGACCCTGGCAATGGCATTGGCCAAATACTCTGCCACAGAAATAATTCTGATTTTTGGGCAGGACAGGATATCGGGTCTTGGCGCGATGCTATTGGTAATCACAAGCTCGTCCAGGCATGAGTTCATAATGGTTTCTATGGCGCGACCCGAAAGCACGCCGTGCACCACATAGGCCTTCACCGAAAGGGCCCCCGCCTTCATAAGAGCCATTGCCGCGTTGCAAAGGGTTCCCGCTGTATCCACAATATCGTCAACCAGGATACAGTGGCGCCCTTCCACGTTTCCCACAATGTGCATGACTTCGGACACACCGGCCCGTTCGCGGCGTTTGTCCACAATGGCGATCTCTGCCCCAATGCGCTTCGCCATGGCACGTGCACGCACCACCCCGCCAATATCAGGGGACACAATCAAACAGTCTTTGGCGTTCTGTTCAAGATCACGGCACAAGACAGGTGTTGCCAAAAGGTTATCAACGGGAATATCAAAAAAACCCTGAATTTGAGTTGCATGCAAATCAAAGGTCAGCACGCGGTCGGCTCCTGCCCGGGTGATCAGATTCGCCACAAGCTTTGCGGCAATGGCAGAGCGAGGGGCTGATTTACGGTCTTGCCTTGAATACCCATAATACGGAATAACGGCTGTGATGCGCCTGGCGGAGCTGCGTCTCAGGGCGTCAATGGTCAAAAGCAGCTCCATCACATGATCGTTGGCAGGATAGGAGGTGGGTTGGATCACAAAAACATCCTCACCTCTGACATTTTCTTGAATTTCAACAAAAATCTCGTGATCTGAGTAGGTCTTAATTAGCGCTTCGATGAGAGGAACGTTGAGGACATCTGAAACAGCTTGTGCCAAGGGTTTATTGCTATTACCTGCAATAACTTTCATCTTATACTCCATATTACTTTTATTTTGAAAGTTTTCTCTTAATGAGCGCAACAAGTCGAGGGACCATAACAAGGTAAACCTATTTTGTAAACATTCTTGCTAAGAAAAAAATAAAAGGCTAGGGTAAACTCTAGTTTTTCCAAAATACATATCTCATCATGATTATTGCTCTGTGTGCCGACAGCGACTATCCCATCAACGCGTTTATAGAGGCGTATCTCACGGAACAAGGGCATTACCTTAAAAAGTTTGGCGCCTTTAGTTCCCAAAAGGACGAATGCTGGGCTGAAGTAGGACTTGAAGCTGCCAATGCCATATATGACGGTATTTGTGACGAAGGCATTTTTATTTGCTGGAGTGGTACGGGGATTTCCATGGCTGCCAACAAAGTCACAGACGTGCGCGCCGCCCTTTGTACCGACGCCCGGACCGCCGAGGCGGCACGCGTTTGGAATCACGCTAATGTCCTCGCCCTATCCCAGCGCCTTTTGACCCAAGACCTGGCCGCGGAAATTCTAGACGCGTGGTTTGAAACCCCCATGGACGAACGGGCCGAGCCCGCCGTCATTCGTCTTGTACAAGCTGAAAACGCCTACCGACATAAATCAGCCTAACTAAGCGACCACCTTTACGTCAGTGTCGCCGTAATCCTTTTGCATCACCGCCGCCACACAGACATCGGACCACACGTTAAGGGCCGTCTCGACCATATCGATCAGCGCGTAGGCCGGCAAAATAAGCCCCATAAGATGAAGAGGCATCCCGAGGACCGCCAAAAAGGCGCTTGCCACAAAAAAGCACCCCATGGGCACGGCCGCATTGCCAAAAGCGCCAATAACGGCAAGCACCGTCATGCCAGCCAAATCTAAGGCACTTAATGACACGCCCTGGCTTTGAATCACGAAAAGAAGTGTCCCCAGAATAAACGCCGCACACCCATTCATATTAATGGTGGTGCAAAGAGGCAATGTGAAGGAGGAGAGCTTTTTGGAAAACCCCAGACGTTCTTGAACGCAGCGAAGTGTCGTCGGCAAAGTGGCACTAGATGATTTTGATAGAAACGCAAGGGTTAAGGCAGGCGTCACCCCCTTAAAGAGGCGCACAGGAGAAAGCCCCTTGAGCTTTGCAAATATCGGAAGAATCACAAGCCCCTGGATCAGATTTGCAAGCAAAATGCACAGGACATAAAGGCCAATCTGCTCAAGCCCGAATCCCTTTTGCCACTCCTTCACAAAAAGAACGGCAAAGGCCCATACGGCCAAGGGCATGATGTACAAAACGGCCTCGACCATTTTCAGGAGCGCCGCAAACAGAGCGGAGAAAAATTGATGCAGGGTGACGCGCTGCTTTTCTTCCAGCGAGAGCATGGCAAACCCAAGAGCAAAAGACAGCACCACAATGCCGATCACGTTATTATCCAAAAAAGCTTGGAAAATGTTGGACGGCACAAATTGCTTGAAGCAATCAAGGGGTTTGAAGGTGGGCGCGGCAATTTCACAGGCTCTGGTAAGGGTTGCCTTCGTCAGGTCGGGCACAGGCTTGACGTACAAAAAAACAAAAAGCGCCACAAGAGCGGCCAACGTGGTCGTTAGAACCGTATAAAAAACGACGCGTCCCGCCATTTTCTTAACGGAGGAAAAAGTCCCAAGATTCCCAAGGCTCGACATAATCGAGAGGAAAATCACCGGCAAGCTCACAAGTTTTAAGAAGTTAACAAAAAGCTCCGAGATCACTATTGCGCTTTCTTGCCAAAGCACGTTTCCTTGAAGTCCTGCCATCACCCCCAAAAGGGCGCCTATGAGAATCAGTAGTCCACGGTATCTGGCGAGTATCGACATCTTTTATCCTATGCTTGCAGGTTTTGGCCTAGTGTAAACGCGACCGTTTTTTGTTTCCAAAGGAACCATACGGTCGAGCCTTGTAAAACTCAAGGTGAATCATACGACATGACTTTCTTTTTATGGGACCCTTTCAAGGGGAGTGCTTTTTGTGACGGCGTGCCTGCCTTGTGCCACACCCTTTCTCCTCCAAAGGCCAGTTGGCAGAATCAGTGAAATCTTCTATAACCAAACCACAAGTGTTTTTGGAGCGCCGCCTTGAGTTTGTCCCCCTTTATTCCCCTTCGTGTACACTCGGCGTTTTCTTTGGCTGAAGGCGCGTTAAAGATCAACACGTTGGTGGAACTCTGCAAAAAATACCAAATCCCGGCAGTGGCCCTTACTGACACCAACAACCTTTTTGGCGCCATGGAATTTTCCCTAGCGGCCGCCAAAGCTGGCATCCAGCCCATCGTAGGATGCCTTATTTCTTTGACCCCTCGCGCGGGTGACCCGCGTCTTCAAGAAAAACGCCGCGTCGGGGACGAGCTCCTTGATGAGCTGGTCCTGCTTGTACAAACGGAAACGGGTTATAAAAATCTTCTCAAGCTCGTTAGCCGCCTTTATATCGGGAGTGACAATAAAGCAGGACACCTGCCCCAGATCAACTATGAGCTTTTGGAGACCTATCATGAGGGTCTTATTGCGCTATCTGGTGGACCTAAGGGTGCCATTCTCTCGCTCCTTGAAAAAGACCATAAAGAGGCGGCCCACGAGACGGCGCGCTATCTGAGCACTCTTTTTAGGGACCGCTTTTACCTTGAGCTTAGCCGTCAAGATCTTCCCCACGAAATCAAAACCGAGCCTCTTTTGTTTGAGCTTGCCGACGCCCTCAATCTGCCGCTGGTCGCAACCAACGAAGTCTTTTTTGAAAACGAATCGCTGTACGAGGCCCATGACGCACTCCTCTGTATTGCAGAAGGGGCTTATGTGGCTCAAGACGACCGGCGGCGCGTGACCCTTCACCACCGCTTTAAGTCGCCTCAAGAAATGATCACCCTTTTTGAGGACGTGCCAGAAGCCATCACAAACACCCGTGAAATCGCCAAGCGCTGTGCCTTCATGGTCGAACCCAAAGATCCTATGCTGCCGCCTTTTCCAACAGCCAAAGGGGAATCCCAAGAAATTAAAGATCAGGCGGTCATGGGCCTTGAAAAACGCCTTGCCGAGGAAGTCTTGCCGCGCCTTGATCCAGGCCTTCACGACGAGACCAGAAAGACGTATTTTGAACGTCTGACCTTCGAGCTTGGCGTCATCGACCAGATGGGTTTTTCGGGATACTTCCTCATCGTGGGTGACTTTATTCAGTGGGCAAAGTCCCAAGATATTCCCGTAGGACCTGGGCGCGGCTCTGGTGCTGGCTCGCTTGTGGCATGGGCGCTCACCATCACGGACGTCGACCCCATTCGTTTTGCCCTTATTTTTGAACGCTTTTTGAACCCTGAACGTATCTCCATGCCTGACTTCGATGTGGACTTTTGTCAAGAACGGCGCGATGAGGTCATCGCTTATGTCAGGCGCCGGTACGGCGAGGATCACGTAGCCCACATCATCACCTTTGGAAAGCTGCAAGCGCGTGCGGTCGTGCGTGACGTGGGCCGAGTTCTGGGGATGCCTTACGGCCAGGTGGATCGTCTGTCTAAAATGATCCCGAGCAACCCTGCAAACCCCGTGACCCTAGAAGAAGCGTTGTTACAAGAGCCGGACCTTGCGCGTGCTGCCAAAGAAGACCCTGCGGTCGAGCGGCTTCTTGATATCGGGATGAAGCTTGAAGGGCTGTACCGGCACGCCTCCACCCACGCAGCGGGTGTTGTCATCGGCGGCGAGCCCATTGATAACATCGTCGCCCTTTACCACGATCAAAAAGGCCTCCTGCCCGCAACCCAGTTCCATATGAAGCATGTGGAAATGGCCGGACTTGTCAAGTTCGACTTTTTGGGCCTTAAAACCCTGTCCGTTATTCACAAGGCCGCGGCTTTTGCGGGCAAGGACAAGGAACCCTTGAATATTACAACAATTTCCCTTGAGGATGAGAAAACTTTTGCCCTCTTACAAGACGTGGATACGGTGGGGGTATTCCAGCTTGAAGGGGCGGGCATGCGTGACGTCCTCAAGCGTCTGCACCCCACCAACTTTGAAGAGATCATTGCCCTGATCTCTCTCTACCGCCCAGGCCCCATGGACGATATACCGCGCTATCTTGCGTGTAAGCACGGCCAGGAAGAAGTACATTATGCCCATCCCCTTCTGGAAGGTATCCTAAAAGAAACCTACGGGGTCATGGTGTATCAAGAGCAAGTCATGCAAATCGCCCAGGTCCTTTCTGGTTACACCCTTGGTGAAGCTGACATGCTGCGCCGCGCCATGGGTAAAAAAATCAAAAGCGAAATGGATCAACAAAAAGATATCTTCCTCAAAGGCGCTAAAAAGAACAACATCAGCGCGCCCGTGGCCGAAGGTATTTTCGAGCAAGCCGCCAAGTTCGCGGGTTACGGCTTTAACAAATGTCACGCAACGCCCTATGCCCTCATTGCCTATCAAACGGCTTATCTTAAGGCTAATTATCCCCTTGCCTTCATGGCAGCCTCCATGACCTATGATATGCACAATACAGACCGGTTGATGCTTTTTAGGGCCGATATGGCGCGAAAACGCCTAGCGGTTTTTGCCCCCGATATCAATAAATCCTACGCAGATTTTCGGGTGGAAACGGCCGAGGACGGTACCCAGGGCGTGCGTTACGCGCTCGGCGCCATCAAAAGCGTGGGCGAAGCCGCCATGGCAGAGGTTGTCACTGAACGCGAGGCACGCGGCCCCTTCTCAGACATCTTTGATTTTGCACGGCGCCTTGATACAAAAATCATCAACAAGCGCTTTTTGGAAAAGCTCATTGCCGCCGGCGCCTTTGACAGCCTTCACGACAACCGCGCCCAGCTTATGGCGTCGGTGGAGCTCATTACGCGTCTTGCAGGCGAGGATAAAAACAAGCGCACAAGCTCCCAGTCGAGCCTTTTTGGCGGCGAGGCGTCCTTTTCAACGCCGACCCTGCCCACTGTCCTGCCCTGGGACCGCTTTGAAAAGCTGTCCCAAGAGTTTGACGCCATTGGATTTTACCTGTCCGATCACCCCTTGGATGCTTATGTCGAGAACTTACAACACCTGAACCTGACACCCTCGCGCGAGCTTAGCGAAAAAGAGCCCCAAACTGAAAGCCTAGGTCTTAAAATGGCGGGTGTGGTGCTGGCAAAAAAAGAGCGTCTTAGCAAAAAGGGATCACGCTACGCGTTTGTGCAGTTTTCGGACACGTCAGGCACCTATGAGGTTACTTTTTTTTCTGAGCTGTACGCGTCCCTGCGTGAAAAGCTTGAGCCCGGCGCCCTATTTTATCTTCAAATCCAAGGACGTTTTGAAGAAGGAGCCCTGCGCTTAACGGTCCAGGACGCACGTCCTCTCGACCAAGTCCTGGGACACGCCGTGACCAGATGGGAGCTTGAGCTTTCTGACCCAAGCGCCCTGCCCCATCTGAAAGAAATTCTCACATCCCTTCCCCGTGGTCGTTGCCAGCTGCACCTCATTCTAAGGCCTCAATCGGGGGGCGAGCTGACACTCAATGCCGGAAATGAATTTTCGCTGACCCCCAACGTCAAAGAAAAAATCATGACTCTGCCAGGGGTGCATTTACGCCTCGCGTCCTAAGAACTGACACATAGATGCTTTTATAAAAAAGGGCCTTGAGAGAGTTCTCTCAAGGCCCTTAGCTACCGCGCGATCGTTTTTAAAGTTAAGGCGCTTGCCACACAAAGGAAACCCTCATGGGCTCCTGAAGACCCGCGACAGCTTGATGATGAAATCCGTGCTTGCGGACAATATTTTGCATATAGGCTCCTCTGCAATCGGCCGCCACCGTCTTGCAAAGTGTGCGTTTTAGCAAAAAATCGTTCATGAAATAGGCCACACAGAACCCCCCGTACCCCCTACTTTGGTAGTCCTCAGGCGTATCAACTTTCTCAATGATCATGAGCGGGGTACCGTCTGGCATCTCTTCAATATACTTATACTTCAAAGAACTTCTGTATCTTACACTTTTGGACGACGCATCGTTGAAGTTACCTGGATAAGAAAAGCCAATTTTCTTGGGCTTGGTATCAGGAGGATAAAGCACGATGTTGCCAACGTTGTTGTAATAAGACCAGCTATTGGCCACCAAAAACGTTTTCGTCTCGCCTTTATAAGGAAAAGTTTTAATCTCAAGGGTCAGATACCCATCTCGAAACGTCGGATGGGGAACATCCTTTTTGAAGTCTTCGATGGTGCGCGCACTGGCCGTATGAACTTTTGCCTGTTGAGTTTGTTACTCTGACAGAAATGAGGCATTTGCTTGGGATAGGACAAGACACGCCACAATCCCCGAAAAAATCATTATCTTTTTATTAAAAATCAACTTATCATCTCTCCTATAAAGCCAGAAGATCTTCATACCTGATCTAACTTTTATGTCAATAAGAGATAGATCACTCTAAAATTTAATTTCTATTTTTTTCAAGGCCAAGAACGGGCCACGTCTGCGGCAGCAAGAAAGGCTCTTTATCGTGCACAAAGGCGTCAAACCCTTCTGCAAAGCCTAGCGCTGCGAATAGATGACCACTTTCCCGAGTTCGTTAATCTGGGACCACGAGACACACAGCCGAGCTCGCTTTGGGGATCCCCAGGCATGACGACAACGCTTGCTGGTCAAAACCGCGCCCCTGGCATTGAGGAAAAGTATCCACCCGCTCTACAACCAATAGACTTCATGATCACCAACCATGGCACATATTCAAAGCCACGGGTCGTCAGGGGCTTTGCAGCGTTTGGGTTCGTATCACTAAAATAACCGCGCGCTCTTAGGCGACGATGGAAAATTCCCTGCGCCCGGGATAGCGGGTAAGTTCGCTTTTTTTTGTGCGACAAAACTTGTCATTACAAAAAGATTTACCGGACTGACGCCCCTATACTGATGTTCTACAAAATCGTTCTCAAAATAAGGGTCTTTACCCGCATGTCTGACTCTGGCCTCACGTGGGGCGGGCGAGTCACCTAAAGAATCCGCCCCTTCAATCCTGCGTTAACAGCGCCGCGTGTGAAGCGCCCATGGATAAACACCCTCAACGCACGTGTTAGGGTAAGTTCTCCACATGACATTTCTTTTGCTTACATCAAATCACGCGACGTGAAAAACTCTTTATCAAAGTGGTTTTTCTTTCACGTAGCAATATACAGGGACAGCGGGTGCGCGAGGATAGGTGATATCAGGTGCCTCCCCTGCCACAAAAAGCTCCTTAGTGAGAGCGTCTTTTATTTCCTGTGTGCGCGCATCGGCGATCACCAAGTGACACTGCGTTTTTTCAAGCACCACTTTTTCCAAAAAATAGGCAAGACATGCTTTGGCATAACCACGACCTTGGTGCTCTTTGTAAGTATTCATCTGATCTAACACCACAAAGGGTTCAGGGGACGTCTGATTGAGAGGATACTCGTAGCGCAAGCACGAGTAGTAACCTGTGCCCTTTGGATCTATTCCAGAAAAGGATCCCGGGTATCCTAGGCATATTTTTGTCAGGTCTATGTCATGGGGATAAAGGGCTACTTCTCCCCATCCGCTTTGATAAGACCAACTGTTGGCCATCCAAAAAGTCTGGGGGCGGTCCTTATATGTAAAGGTAAACTCTTCCAAACATAGATATCCAGACATGGCAGAAGGGCGCTCGACCTCTTGACAAAGGTGTTCCATTTTATGAGGAACACTAGCCAGGGTCATTGCCTCCTTCACTTGCTCAGCGCTCAAAGGATTTCCCCAGGAAGTGCTGCAGACAAACAAAAAGGCAAACGCCCATAATCGTTGTCTTTTTTTCCATAGAAACCAACAGCTTGACATACAAAAGCCCATTTAAATTTTCAAAATTCATGTCATACTGGCAAAATTAAGCCACAGCTGTCAATCTAACTTTCCAAAGACGAGTACCCCTCAAGGAATTCTGTATTAATAAAAACGAATTGTACAACATCCAAACAGGGTCCCTTTTTGACGTGAACTCACACACCATCACAGTATCTAACTTCCTGCGCCCATCAAGTGAGGCTATCTTTTGACATCTCTAGATACAGTAAAGAGTCAAAGGATATTTCTCGCCTCCCCTCACCTGCCCGTCTTTAAGCAAATAAAAAATCTAGTAAACACGTCTTATAAGTGATAGAAGAGAGATTCTTCTGTTTTATCTTAGACTGTATCGAGGCGTGTTTTGAGTGCACCGACCGTTTCTTCTATTTCTGTTTTCTCGCTTCCTCGAACTGTGTGGGCCATTGGCATCGTCACACTTTTGATGAACCTCTCGACCATCGTCATCTTTTCTTTGTCCCCCCTTTATCTCACGGCGGTCCTGGGCGTTAGCACCCTAAGCCTTGGGATTTACGAAGGTGTTGTGGAGGCCCTTGCTTGGTCAACACGTATTTTTTCGGGTATCATTAGTGACTATCTGCGCAAGCGAAAGCCGCTATTACTGTTCGCGTCCTCCTTGACGGCGCTTTCAAGACCTATTTTCGCGTTGGCGCCCAGCTTTGGATGGATTTTCTTTGCAAGATCCCTTGACCGTCTTGGTAACGGCCTTCAAGCCACGCCCCGCGAGGCCCTCGTGGGGGACGTTGCCCCGCCTCAATCCAAGGGGGCATGCTATGGTCTACGCCAAACTTTAGGCGTGACGGGATCTCTCATCGGCGCCCTCATCATTATCCTGTGGACCGGCAAAAATATGGACGTAAGCGCCTATCAGTCGATCTTCTGGAGCGCAGCCGTCCCACCACTTCTGGGCTTGTTGATTCTTTTTTTCTTTGTCAAAGAAGTAAAAGAAAAGCCTCTCTCGAATCCCCTTTCTGCTTTGGAGGACCGCTTTTCCTTCAAAGACTTTAGGCTCCTTGGCGGGCCCTATTGGCGCGTCGTTTTTGTGGCGTCCCTTTTTATGCTCTCGAACTATTCGGGCGCATTCATGATCTTACAAGCCCATGCGGTAGCCGATCACATTCACATCGCGCCTCTGACCATGGTCTTCCAAAACCTTGCATCCATGTGCGCCGCTTACCCCATTGGGCGCCTCTCGGACCGCATCGATCGGCGCAAGCTTTTGGCCGTAGGGTTTCTTTTAACGATTGTCTCGAACCTATTTTTGGGATGGGCAACGGGCCAAACGACCGTTCTGATTGGCGCTCTTTTATGGGGCGCGCAGCTTGGCATTACCCAAAGCCTGCTGGTTGCCAAGATCGCGGACGCAACGGTCCCCCGCGTGCGCGGTACGGCCTTTGGTATCTATTATTTGACCATTGCGGGAAGTCTATTTGCCACAAACTTTCTGGCCGGAAAACTCTTTGACTTAAAAGAAGTTTTTTCTCTTTTCACCGGACCTCAAACCTTGTTTGTCATTAGTTCAATTTTTGCGTTTCTCGCCCTTTTGTGCCTACCCCTCATTCGGTCTGCCAGGCGCGCAGGGCCCGTTCGTCACTAAGGAGACCTTCCATGATTATTGCTGAAAAAGCACAGAAAGTCATAACAGACGTTTTGATTGTGGGCGCGGGCCCCGTGGGTCTTTTTGCCGTTTTTCAATGCGGTATGCTGAAAATGCGTTGCCATGTGGTTGACGCCCTTGATATGGCAGGGGGACAATGCACAGCCCTTTATCCTGAAAAACCCATCTATGATATTCCGGCCCATCCGTCTCTCACAGGTCAAGAACTTGTTGATCAACTGCAACGGCAAATAGCGCCCTTTAATCCTGTCTTTCATCTAGGGCAACAGGTTGAAACACTGCACAAAAATGATGACGGCACCTTTGAGGTCACAACGTCCCGTGGCACACATTTTCATGTCAAAGCGATTATCATAGCGGCAGGATCCGGAGCGTTTGGCCCTAAAAAACCCCCCCTTAGAGATCTTGAGGCTTACGAAGGATCGGGTGTTTTCTATTACGTCACGAGCAAAAATCTTTTCAAAGACAAGAAGATCGTCATTGCAGGGGGGGGCGACTCTGCCATCGATTGGGCAATTATTTTGGCAGAGCTTGCCTCGAAAGTTTATGTCGTTCATCGTCGTCCCCAATTCAGAGGGGCACCTGATTCCGTTGAAAAACTTCATGCACTGGCAAAAGATGAGCGCATCGAGCTTGTCATTCCCTACCAGCTTTCTTTTCTACAAGGTCAAAACGGCGTCCTTTCAGGGGTTGGCGTTGAAACCTTGGACGGCGAGAAACGCCTTTTGGAGGTAGACGCGCTTTTGGCCTTTTTTGGCCTTTCCTCTAACCTTGGGGCACTTGCAGGGTGGGGCCTCGAGGGAACTAAACAAACTCTTACCATTGATCCTACGACGGCTTCTACCAACATCCCTGGTGTCTTCGCCGTGGGAGACGTTGCAACCTACCCCCATAAACTCAAGCTCATTATGACAGGCTTTGCCGAAGTTGCCCAGGCAGCCCACGCAGCTTACGCCTTTGTGTTCCCTGATAAAGCCCTTCATTTTGAACACTCCACCACGAGCGGTGTAGCAGGATTTTAGCCAGCGCTTTTAAAAGGATGGCTGATCACGAAAAACTCTGTCCTCGGCTTTGGGTTTCGTGCGCTAGGACCTTAATGTTATGAAGAAAAATTCTTAGAACTTTTAAAAACAAAGTACCAGGAAATTACCTGAATTATTTTTGAAAATCTATGTTAGTAGCACTCAAGAAAAATCCTTACCCATAACATTAAAGAGTGCTTTTTATGGTTTTTTTCCTCAAAAACCGCTGTTTTTGAAATTGGGTGTTTTCTCAACAAATTACGAAGCTAAATCTAAAGATAGAACTTTTGAAGCGCCGCCGCGTTTTGTCAAGAACAACGCCACACTATGATCCCTTCTTACTTCTTGCCTTTTTGGCCCAGATTGTTAGGGTTAATAAGCAAAAACCATTGCTTGTTAGAGGTGATGACGCGTTTTCTTTTTTTCTTTTTAGGCCTCCTTTGCTGGAAGACATCCGTAAGTCTTGCCTTTATCCCCTTTAGCGATGATGTGCATAATCCGTCGATTTTTACGCCTTCTCTCCACGAGCCTGACCTAGAAGCCCAGTGGCCTGATGCCCCTTCGGCCCCGCGTCCTTTCCTTAGTGAGGATGACTATACGGCTTTTCCTCCTTTAACGGCGTATACAGAGACCATCAGTCTCTTGCAATCGGCAAAAAAATTCTTATCAAGATACGTTTTTCGCTCTGTGAAAGAGTCTGTGACTTTTGAAGACACCCCATCTCCTTTTTTCTCCGACAAAATGCCAAAAAAATCGCCGATTACCTTCTGTCTTTTTTAGAGGTCGAAGATCATCTAAGCTGCCGGCTCGTGAATCGATAGACCGCCAAGGCCATTGATCTATTACTTCAAAAACGATTAAATTCTTCCCTGACGTTTCTGCCCTACCAGGACGTGGCCCCCTTTTATGTGCTGTATCCGCCTCGTCTTGTTCAAAGGAATCTCATGGTCCTTTGTCACACAGCGACTTTCCTGCCTATTCCCCACGCTTTTCCCGAGCGTTGTCTGCCGCCAACGGCGCCCTACCTATGGATGGCTGACTTGCATAGGGACCATCCTCTGACCCAGACCCTGTTTAAAACACTTTTTGGCAAAGCGTTCGACAATGAAGGGGATAAAGACATGTCGTTGAACGCCTTGATCTCAGCGCTTCCCCTTAAAGGGGTTCTTTTTCGGACTAACACGCAAACCGAAAATGAAGCCTTTGAAAAGGCGTTGATCCAAGTCCTTGAGACACAAAAAAGCGCATCCCCTCACTTGATCTTTAATGTTTATCTCTCTCCTTGGTCTCAACTGGAGGCCTACGAGGTGGGTCTACGTCAAAAACCCCATACCTTCGTCTTGACGGACAAGACGCTGAAGTCACTAAGCTATCGTCCTTATCTCCACCTATGGCTTGCCACAAACCCTCTGCATCACGTGATTCTAATGGTCAGCGCCGCAAAAAATCACACTCTTTGTTTAAAAGCCGCAGATTTGCCAAGTTCTTTAAAGCACCTGATCATCACAAACCCCGCACGTAACGTTCGTATCATTGAAAAAGATTTTTTATCCGAAAGCGGCACGTTTCAAACGCTCTTCTTTAGGGGAGTGAGCGACGTACAGCTCATTGAAGATGACTTTGCATCATTTTGTCCGTCTTTGACGCGCGTCAATCTCGACGCGTTATACAATGTGCGCCAGATCAAGGACCGCTTTCTGATTCGAAGTGCGCTGTCTAACTTCCGCGCTTGGCCCTTCAAACAAACCCATACCCTTGGCACACACTTCCTTTCACACAATAAGTTTCTTTTGTCTTGTGATACAAAGGGATTAGAGGAGGTGGAAATCCTTCCCGATCATTTTCTTTCTTATTGCCCACGCCTGATCGACCTCAGGACCGAGGGGCTTTGTGGCATCAAGGAAATGAGAAATCACTGTTTTTACAATGCGACCTCTCTTACCAGATTTAATTGCCGTCCCTTTACAAAAACCATTTGTATTGGAGAAGGGTTTTTAGCGTGTGCTTTTTCTTTTCCTTTTGTTGATACAAGAGGCTTTGACTATGTTGAAATTATTGGCGCAGGCTTGATGCGCAGCCCTCTTTCCCTGACCCGAATCAACACCCGGGGTTTTGGCAATATAACAACCATTGGACCAGAGTTCATGGCTCTTGCCGCAAAGCTAGAGAGGTTTGACCTCACCTCTTTTAGGTGTCTTCAAACTGTAGGAAAAGACTTTTTATCAACGACCCTTGTGCTCTCAAAAGCTGAACAATAGAACATCGCGTGCTTTTTAAAAACGACGGGCCTCCCAAAATAGGTTTGCCCGTCACACACCCCCTTTCCTTTCTCAAAAGGCCACCGCGTCTTTTCTTTTTTCATTCTTCAAAAAAAATACATAATTTTTACGCTTTCCTAAGACTTATCGTTTATTTTTAAAGAACAATGACACATCAATAAAGAGGGTCATCATGCTATCAGAACCCTTCGAATACATGCTGACTCCTGATGGGGGACGCCTGCGCTATAAATTCTGGCCTGCAGATGTCAGCAGTGTCTCGCGTACACCCAAAACTGTCATTCTTATGCAGGGGCGTGCCTCCTTCATGGAAAAATTCAGTGGTGTCATCCACCAACTTCAAAAAAGTGGCTATCATGTGTGGAGTTTCGATTGGCGAGGGCAAGGTCTTTCTTCTAGACTGATCAAGGAGACCCGCAAGGGATATATCGACAGCTATGAAACGTACCTGAGCGACTTTACCCTCCTCCTTCAAAGCATCATTCTGCCTAAGGTGAGAGGACCTTTAATGATTTTGGGTCAGTCCATGGGGTGTCACATTGCCCTTCGTTTTCTAGAGCGCCACCCCGGCATTTTCGACAGCGCCTTTTTGACAGCGCCCATGCTTGAGTTGAATACCGGCGGATATGCGCCCAGTGTTGCAAAAATCTTTGTGAAAACGGCGTGCAAGCTTGGGTTTAGCACCTCCTTTGTTCCAGGCCATCGTCGCTATGATCCCGCCAAAGAACCCTTTGAAGGAAATCTCTTAACCCATGATCGAAAATCATTCATCGAGCACCGTGATTTGCACCGCAAGCATCCACTCCTCAATGTAGGGGGTGTGACCTTTAGTTGGGCCCATGCAACCTTTGAATCCATGGCGTATCTCAACACCCCAGAGCGACTAGGCAAAATTGACATTCCGGTTTTTGTGCTCCTTGCCGGCGAAGAAAGTGTGGTCAGCAATGTCAATGCTCCCACCCTTTTGTCTTGGCTGCCGATGTGTACTTACAAAGTTTACGAGGGCGCACGTCACCAACTCCTTTCTGAGTCACCGGTGTATATGAATAGATTTTGGGAAGACTTTGAGCGTTTTAGCGCCGCTCAGGATCTTGTGGGGGCTTCGTTTAAAGAAAAGCATTTTGACGCAGCCCCCGTACCAACAGGACGCGTTTTTCCAACCCTCCCCAACGATTTCAAGGGGAATGAGGCCCACCCTTAAGTAGCGGCTTCTGTTTGGTTCCACGCTTATACTTTCTTTGCAAGCGCCACCTCAATGGCTTTTTGAACATGGGTTGAGAGGTTTTCACCCCTCAACGCCATAAGGCGCTTTGCGACCTTTTCATTGATTTCCTGAGGATAGCGCTGTAGATAAAGCGCTGTCACATAAAGGCGGCCTTGCTGTGTGTCGGTTCGAAGCCACTCTTCAACATTAAATAGATCAAAGACGCCAATCACCCGAAGGGACGGAAGCAGTGCTTGAATCGCCTCAGTCATTTCAATGATAGGAGGCTCATTCTGAGGGTCTGGGGATGAAAAAAACCCGTTAAGCACGGCGATGTTATTCAAGGTTGCGGCGACCGTTCCTTTTCTCACAGGCCCTGCTTCGTGGGTATAGGGGTTCACCGATACGGTTCCGTCCGCCCCGTCGGGCAAAATAAGATCGGGGGTAAAAAGAGGAGCCTTTTGCTTTGAAGGAACGCTCATAACTTTCTCCTTAAAAAACCATTTCTCCATGGTATCGGCCTCATGGCTATATGCAAAGAGGGTCCAAATGTACGGCCTTTTAACATAGACTATCTAAAGGGAGGTTCGTTGAATCCACGCAGCTTTCTTGAGTGCAAATTCTGGATCCCGTTTTGCCTAATGCGCTCGAGGGTAATAAGACCCACCTTTAAGTGTTGGGCGACCTGACTTTCATAAAAGGCGTTGGCCATCCCCGGAAGCTTGATGTCTCCGTGAATGGGTTTGTCTGAGACACATAAAAGGGTTCCATATGGTACGCGCAGGCGAAGACCGTTGGCGGCGATGGTCGCCGATTCCAGGTCTACGGCAATACTGCGACTTTGATTTAGTTGCTCGAAAAGCTCACGGGCGCGCAGCTCCCAGTTGCGGTTGTCTGTGGTAAAAACGGTTCCTGTACGAAGTCTCGTTTTTAGCTGTGCGCCTTGAAGGCCTGTCACTTCGGCCACTGCCTCTTGAAGGGCGACTTGGATTTCAGCTACAGGGGGGATCGGGACCCACAGGGGCAGATCTTGATCCAAAACCCGGTCTTCGCGGACATAGCCGTGGGCCAACACATAGTCACCCAGGCGCTGGGTGTTCCTGAGCCCTGCGCAGTGCCCCAGCATGATCCAACAGTGCGGCCTTAAAACAGCCAAATGGTCCGTGATGGTCTTGGCGTTAGTTGGTCCCACACCAATATTGATGAGTGTCACGCCGTTTCCATCAGGGCGCGTTAAATGGTACGCTGGCATTTGGAACAAGCTTGTATGATCCAGACGCACCTCTTCCATACTTTCGATGTTTTTCTGGGTATAAACAGTGCCCCCTGGCATGGCAAAGGTCAGCTCTGACTCTTGGGTGACTTGCTCAAGGCCGTAAGCGATGAATTCTCTGACATAGCGCTGGTAGTTGGTCAAAAGAATAAAGTTTTGGAAAACCTTCGCCGGTGTGCCGGTGTAGTGCTTGAGACGATGCAAGGAAAAATCGACGCGCTCTGCCGTAAACAAGGAAAGCGGCATGACTTGGGGCCCTTGGGGGGAAAACTGATACGTATGGTTCACGATGCGGTCATCGATGCGCTGTAGATCGGGATAAATAAAATTTGCCTTGAGGAGGCGCTCAGTCCCCTCGGACATATTAAGCGCGCCGCCGTCAAGCACAAAAGACACCGGAATGGGTGAATCACTTTCTCCCACATAAAAAGGCACGTTGTAGTTTTTCTTCAAAAGGCTCATCTGTTCGTGCAGATACCCCTCAAAAAGACTGGGCTCTGTCACGGTCATTTCATAAAGGCCGTTTTGATCGACGATCCCGTAAGCATCGCGCGCGTCTGCCTGGGTAATCTGGGTATTAAGAAGTTGGCACCCAAGAAAGGGATAGGTTGCCGACATGGGATGGCTTTCCGTGCGGTCTCCTGCCACAAATCGGGCGACCGCTTCTTGCAACTGATGCTTGTTTTTTTCGTAGATGATCTTCAAGGCCGAAAGCGCCTCGTCCACGTCGGAATAAATATTAAGCTGCCTCACCTTGATGGAAAAATCGGGAACGGAATAGCTCAACCTTGCACCTCTTCTGGCTTTTATGTCCCCCAGTGTATCCTTAAAAGGCGACCGATGAAAAGAGGGCGAAAGCAGCAGAGCGCGATCTTTTTGCTATCCTAATCAAGGTTTTCAAGGGGATTGATACCCATCAAACTTCTGGCAAAGCTTTTAGCGTCAAAAGGTTGCAGGTCTTCAAGCTTTTCGCCGACACCAATCAGGTGGAGCGGCAATCCAAACTTTTGGGTCAACGCCACAACCACACCTCCCTTGGCCGTACCATCAAGTTTTGTGACGACAAGGCCCGTCACACCGGCGGCCTTTTGGAAAAGTTCCACCTGGGAATGGGCGTTTTGTCCAACCGTTGCGTCCAACACAAGAAGGCATGTGTGGGGCGCGTCCGCGTCTATTTTCTTTAAGACGCGGCGAATTTTTTCAAGCTCGGTCATAAGATCAACTTTGTTTTGAAGGCGTCCTGCCGTATCAACGATCAGAATATCATCCTGGGCTTGGCGCGACGTTTCATAGGCCTCGTACACAAGTCCCGCTGGATCCGCGCCCTGGGTTTTAGGGGTCACAAGAGGGACACCTGCCCGCACGGCCCAGGTTTGAAGCTGCTCAACGGCGGCAGCGCGAAAGGTGTCCCCAGCCGCCACCCGAACCCGAAGCCCCTTGGCGGCCCAAAGCGCCGCCATTTTGCCGATGGTCGTGGTCTTTCCGCTGCCATTCACGCCCACAACCAACACGACATGGGGTTTGTGTGCGGAATTGATCTCCAAGGGTAGGGACACGGGCACCAAAACTTCTGCCAAGTGATTTGCTAAAAACTCTTTGACTTCTTCTTCGCTGACATCTTTTTCAAAGCGGTCTTTTGCCAGCGCCTTCACCGCGTTTTCTGCCGCCTCAACGCCCATATCTGCCTGGATTAACAGCTCTTCCAGCTCGTCCAGTAATTCTTGATCCAGGCGCCGTTTGCGGATGAGACTGGCAATGCCGTCCCCAAGCTTTGTGGACGTTTTTTTAAGGCCTTCCGTCAGTCTTTTGAACCAACCCTTTTTAGGTTCTTCTTGGGGCGTGTCTTGGGTCATTCTCTGGCTACCTTTACCACTTCTAGGGTTTTAGCGTGGCTTTTCACGACTTGTACGTCAACGATTTTTCCAACAAGACCCGCGACCTCCTCAGGGTCCGTAAAAAAGACAGGCGCATAGTGCTCGGTGTGACCGCGCGCGCCTTCTTCTACCAGGACTTTGCAAAAACGCCCCTCTTGGGTTTTTAAAAAGTCCGCAAGACGCGCCTCTCCCACCTCGCGCATGACTTTTGCGCGCTCTTGAATCAAAGCGCTTGGAAGCTGCGGCATACGCGCGGCCGGCGTGCCAGGGCGTGGGGAAAAAGGAAAAATATGAAGATAGGTCAGGTCGCACGCCTCAATACACGCCAACGTGTTTTGAAACATCTCGTCAGTTTCCGTGGGAAAGCCCGCAATCAGATCCGCCCCCAATACAACGTCTGGGCGAATTTCCTTGGCACGCGCGCAAAAGGAAATGGCGTCCCCTCGCAAATGGCGGCGCTTCATGCGTTTTAAAATCATGTCATCCCCCGCTTGCAGGCTGACATGAAGGTGGGGCATCAGGCGCGGGTGGGCAAAAAGCTCAAAAAGCTCTTCATCCACCTCGCTCGGATCCAAGGATGATAGACGCAGACGTGGAAGCCCTGGCACATTATTTAAAACGCGCCTGACAAGGCTGCCAAGGCGCGGCGCCCCCGGCAAGTCGCCCCCATAATCGGTGATATCAACGCCCGTAAAAACAACTTCTTGGCACCCTTGATCTACAAGGGTTTGAATTTGACGCACAATTTCCGCCACCGGCACGCTACGGTTAGGCCCCCGCGCATGGGGAATGGTGCAAAATGTACACCGGTGATTACAGCCATTTTGAATTTGTAAAAACGCGCGTGCATGGTGGTCGAACCCCTGAATTAGGTGATGCGCGGTTTCTGTGACTTCTGCAATGTCGGTGACCAGCACCTTTTCGGTTTGCTCTTTAGCAAAGCTTGCGGCTTGCAACTTATCGTGGTTCCCAAGAATCCGCGTGACGCCCGGCATTTTTTCGTAAACCTCGGGGTTAAGCTGCACGCTGCATCCCGTGACAAAAATAGCGGCGTTCGGATTTTCTTTTTTCGCGCGCCTGACGGCTTGCCTTGATTGGCGTTCGGCATTGCCCGTAACAGCACAGGTATTAATGATGACGACCTGGGACATGCCGGCGTCCTTGGCAAGGCCTTTCATTACCTCGGATTCGTAGGTATTCAAGCGACACCCCAACGTCACGACCTTGATGTCGTCAGATCGAGGGGGTATCTCCTTAGTCAAAGAGATCATGGTGAAAGGTTCCTTGAAACACATGCTTGACCTTACCGCGCATGAGGACTTTTTCGCCGTCATAGGTTACAAGAAGAATCCCCCCGTCCATAACGACCTCGCATTCTTTTCCTGATTCCAAAAGACCTCTAAGGACGCCCGCCACAACCGTCGCACACGCCCCTGTCGCGCACGCAGGCGTCACGCCCGTCCCCCGTTCCCACACACGCATACGCACCTTTTGACGGGAAAGCACCTGGGCAAACTCGACGTTCGTGCCTTGGGGATACAAGGCGTGGTGAGTAAGCTCCTTTCCAAGGCGCTCGAGGGGAAGGTCCTCAAGGCTATCCATAAAAAAGACCATATGGGGATTGCCCATACTGATGGCCGCTGGCGCTGGCAGGTGAGGGATCCCTAAAGGCAAGTATAAAGGGTCAACGTCTTTTGCAAGGCCGATGGCCGTTGGCGTCAGGCGAGGCGGGCCCATATTGACGGTCGTCTCGTCGCCCTCGGTGTACGTGTCCAACAGGCCAGCAACCGTACGCAGCACCTGGCGCGCCTTTCCTGAGTCCTTGGCCAAATAAGCCCCCACACAGCGCGTCGCGTTCCCGCATGCCTCAACTTCACCACCGTCGGCATTAAAAATCCGCATAAAGGCGTCATGATCAGGATCACTTGCCAGCACAATCAGCTGATCACAGCCAATACCCGCACGTCTGTCACTTAGTCGCACGATTTCGGCGTGGGACGGCACAAAGGGGGCGTTCCTGCCATCCAAAATGATAAAATCATTCCCAAGACCATGCATCTTGACAAAGGAGTGCAAAGCGGTGTCCGTTTGAGGGTGTGGGTGGGGCTGTGCTGTCATATCCTCATCATCCTTTTAGGTTAAAACTTATTTGCCTGGAGATCTATAAGCCGGGTTCTGTCCCAATTACTTGGGGATGGCCATTCATCTAGGAGCCTTGTTACCAAGACCCTCATGCGACCGACCCAAACAGCGACGTGAAAGACCGTCTGTTGCCCAAAGCAACGGCTGTTTCTACTTGGTCTTGCTCCGGGTGGGGTTTACCCTGCCACTTCCCTCACGGGAAGCGCGGTGCGCTCTTACCGCACCCTTTCACCCTTACCGGCTTTCGCCGGCGGTTTACTTTCTGTGGCACTTTCCCTAGGATTACTCCCGCTGGACGTTATCCAGCACCCTTCTTCCATGGAGCCCGGACTTTCCTCTTGAAGCAGGCCTCAAGCGACCATCCGATCTCCAGGCAGCCACACCTTACCCTGACATGGGCAAGATCTCAAGGATTCTGATGCAGGGAAGCAATTGCTGCACCCCTTTCCCTCAGGTACAATAGCTAAAATAGTCTTACAGGGACGCACTTACCCCATGAACAATACACGCACGACCGCGCCGTCTTTGAAAAAACCTTTTCTCTTAGGTCTCGTTCTTCTTTTTGTGGGGGTCGGGGTGTGGCAGTGGGACAAGGGGCACGGACACAAAAAAGGCCCTGAAAAGGATCAAACCACGACCGTGCGCGTTGCATCTGCAACCTCTCGAGATATCCCTGTGATGCTTGAGGCGCTTGGCTCCGTGACGCCAGAAAAAACAGTTAACCTCAAGGTACAGGTCACAGGCACGCTTCTTCAAATCCATTTTGAAGAAGGACAGTTTGTCAAAAAAGGTGATCTTTTGGCCGAGATTGACCCTCGCCCCTATGAGGCGCAGCTATTGCAATACGAGGGGGAGCTTGCCAAGGATCAAGCGCTTCTTGAAAACGCCAAGCTTGATCTAAAGCGCGACAGTACGTTGAACGCTAAAGGCTTTGCCTCGGCCCAAGCCCTGGATACTCAAGTGTGGCTTGTTCGCCAGTATGAAGGCGCCGTCAAGGCAGACCAGGGCCTTGTGGATAACGCCAAAGTTAATCTTTCACATTGCAAAATTCTCGCCCCCGTGGATGGACGTATTGGCTTTAACCAAGTGGATCTTGGGAACATTGTGCAACCTTCTGATACGACCCCGCTTGCCATTATCAATACCATTCAGCCCATCACTGTTGTCTTTTCCATCCCCGAAGATAATTTGCCCACGGTCCTTCAAAAGGTAAAAGCCAAAGAAACGCTTGGCGTTGAAGCCTATGACCGGGGACAAAATAAAAAGCTAGCTGATGGCACCCTCACCAATGTTGACAACCAAATCGATCTCGCGACGGGAACCGTGAAACTTAAGGCTACGTTCACCAACGAGCCTGAAACCCTTTTTCCCAATCAGTTTGTGAATGTCCGCCTGCATGTGGAAACTTTGAAAGGGGCGACCACTGTGCCTACGGCCGCGATCCAACGCGGCGCCCAGGGATCCTATGTCTACGTACTGACCCCTGATCAGAAAAAAGTACGCCTTCAAAACGTGACCCTTGGCCCCGCTTGGAAAGATGACACCGTGATCACAAAGGGGATCGCGCCCCACGATACGGTCATCATTGAAGGCACGGACCGCCTCACGGACGGTGCGTCCGTCCAGGTCAGTGCGCTGTCCGCCCCCACACCAAAGGCCTCCTAATGAATTTATCGCGCCTTTTCATCCTGCGACCCATCGCGACCACGCTTTTGATGCTGGCGGTCCTGTTTGTGGGCGCGCTTGCCTACCGCCTCCTTCCGGTGTCTTCCCTTCCCCAAGTGGATTATCCCATTATCAGGGTTGCTACCTTTTACCCAGGTGCCAGCCCCGAGGTCATGACCTCTCTCATCACGGCCCCCTTGGAAAAACAGTTTGGTCAAATGCCAGGCCTTGCCCAGATGACCTCGTCAAGCTCGTCTGGGGCAAGCCTTATTACGCTCCAATTTTCCTTGAACCTCAGTCTCGACGTGGCCGAACAGCAAGTCCAAGCCGCCATCAACGCAGCCAACACGTATTTGCCGTCGGACCTTTCCAACCCGCCCGTTTACAGCAAGGTTAACCCCGCGGACGCGCCCATCATGACGCTGGCCCTTACGTCCGACACGCTTCCCTTAACCCAGGTGGGTGATTACGCCGAAACGCGTTTTGCCCAGAAAATATCCCAAGTAAGCGGCGTGGGCCTAGTCAGCATCAGCGGCGGTCAGCGTCCCGCGGTACGTATCCAATTGAATCCTACAGCCCTTGCCACTTACGGCCTGACCTTGGACGCCGTGCGCACGACTCTTATCAGTGCCAGCACAAATCAACCCAAGGGTAACTTCGACGGACCACAGCTGTCTTACACCATCAACGCCAATGACCAGCTTTTGTCAGCCAAAGAATACGAAAATCTTGTGATCGCGTACTTGAACAAAGGCCCCCTTCGCTTGAAAGACGTTGCGACCGTCATTGACGGCGTGGAAGATACGCGACAAGCCGCCTGGTTTAATGAAACGCCGGCTGTGATTTTGAATATCCAGCGCCAACCCGGCAGCAACGTGCTGGAAGTGGCTGACAATATTAAAACGCTTCTTCCCAAATTACAGGCGTCTCTGCCTGCTAGCATCAAGGTCACCCTTGTGTCTGATCGCACCCAGACCATCAAGGCGTCCACCAAGGACGCAGAGTTTGATTTGATACTGGCCGTCATTTTGGTCGTCACCGTCATCTATGTGTTTTTGGGCAACGCGCGCGCCACCCTTATCCCCAGTGTGGCGGTCCCCCTGTCCCTTATTGGCACCTTTAGCGCCATGTATCTTTTGGGCTTTAGTGTTAATAACCTTACCTTGATGGCGCTGACCATCGCGACGGGTTTCGTCGTGGACGACGCCATCGTCATGATTGAGAATATCTCAAGGTACTTGGAACAGGGCGAAAATCCCCTGAACGCAGCCCTTAAAGGGGCGTCTCAAATTGGTTTTACCATTTTGTCCCTTACGGTTTCCCTTATCGGCGTTTTAATCCCTCTTCTTTTCATGGAAGATGTGGTGGGGCGTCTTTTCCGTGAATTTGCCCTGACTTTATCCATCACCATTCTCATCTCAGCCTTTGTTTCCTTAAGCCTTACCCCCATGATGTGCGCGCGCATTCTTAAAGAAGACGCGCACAAAACCGTCTCGCGTTTTCAAAAGATCACAACGCAGCACATCGACCGTCTGATCGCCTTTTACGCGCGCACCCTAGCATGGGTTCTTACGCGCAAGCCGCTTATCCTTTTGTGCGCCCTAGGAACCGTTCTTTTGAGTGCTTTTTTGGTCGTGACGATCCCCAAGGGATTTTTCCCTCAACAAGACACGGGCGTCATTCAAGGGGTCAGCCAAGGCCCTGAAAGTATTTCCTTTCCTGCCATGGCCCGCGCCCAAGAACGCCTTGTCAAAGACCTTCTACAGGATCCAGACATTCAAAATGTCTCCTCCTTTGTGGGCATTGACAGCAATAATACAACCCTTAATAGCGGAAGGTTCCTCATTACCCTAAAACCTGTAGACGGCCGCACCAGTACAGCCCAAGACGTCGTCATGCGCCTTCGTCAAAAATTTGAAAAGCCCTCTCCTTTAACGGTTTATCTTCAATCTCTTCAAGATATTACCCTTGATGATCGTGTGAGCCGCACCCAGTATCAATACAGCCTTACCTCTCCCGTCCAGGATGATGTCAGTATCTGGAGCAAACGCCTGGTTGCCGCTCTTTCGCGTGACAAAACCTTTCAAGACGTTAATACCGACATCCAAGAAAACGGCCTTGCTGCACATCTTACCCTTGATAGAGACAGCGCTGCGCGCCTTGGCATCACGGCCGCGGACGTTGATAACATGCTGTACAATGCCTTTGGACAGCGTCAAATCCTAACCCTTTATACCCAGTTCAATCAGTATTATGTGATCCTTGAGGTGTTGCCGGCGTTTCAACAAAGTCTTAAGGCTCTTGATCATTTATATCTGCAATCAAGCACTAAAAAAGCGATTCCCTTGAGCGTCTTTGCGACCATTTCTGAAAAAAAGAACTTGCTGTCCATCAACCGACAAGGACAATTTCCCGTGGCGGTTGTGTCCTTTAACCTGGGAGAAAATGCCTCTCTAGGGGCGGCCGTCACGAAACTTGAGGAAACGAAAAACGCCCTTCAGATTCCGGCCAAAATCCAAACCAGTCTTGAGGGAACGGCCAAAATTTTTGAAAGCTCCCTTGCCAACCAAGGCTTTTTGGTACTGGCGGCTGTTCTTGTGGTCTATATTGTGCTGGGCGTTCTGTATGAAAGCTTCATTCATCCTATTACCATCCTTTCAACCCTCCCGTCAGCCGGTATGGGGGCCCTTCTTTCCCTTTTCATCACGGGACGGGACCTAAGCGTTGTCGCCCTTATTGGGATCATCCTCCTCATCGGCATTGTGATGAAAAACGCCATTATGATGATTGATTTCGCCCTTGATCTTGAGCGCAAAGAAGGCAAAGCGCCTTATGACGCTATTTATGAAGCCTGCCTTTTGCGCTTTCGCCCCATCTTGATGACAACCCTTGCCGCCCTTTTTGGCGCGGTTCCCTTGGCTGTGGGCAGCGGCATGGGCGCAGAACTCCGCTCGCCCCTTGGTATTGCCATTATCGGCGGGCTTGTCACAAGTCAGCTCTTGACCCTTTACACAACGCCCGTGATTTATTTGACTTTTGATCGCTTGGCGCGCGCCCTCACGTCCCGCACGCGCGCGACCCCCCCAACGCTTTCACCGGAAAAGCGTCCATGAGCCTGTCCAAACCCTTCATTGACCGCCCCATTGGGACAACGCTTCTAGCCATTGGGTTTGCCCTTGCAGGGATTCTTGCTTTTAACGTATTGCCGGTCGCCCCTTTGCCCCAGGTTGATTTTCCCACCATTTCAGTGCAAGCAAGCCTGCCGGGGGCAAGCCCCGAGATCATGGCAACGTCTGTGGCTACCCCCCTTGAGCGCCAACTTAGCCGCATTGCCGGCATTACCGAAATGACGTCATCGAGCAACCTTGGATCGGCCTCTATTACCCTGCAGTTCGATTTGAATCGCAATATTGACGGGGCTGCGAGGGAAGTCCAGGCCGCCATTGCAGCTGCCAGAAGTCAACTGCCCACCGATTTGCCTTCAAACCCCACCTACCGCAAGATCAACCCCGCAGACGCACCCGTCATGATCGTCTCCCTTACCTCTGACGTGTACACCAAAGGCCAAATGTTTGACCTTGCCTCCACGGTCCTCCAACAAAAGCTTTCCCAGGTGGACGGTGTGGGACAGGTCACTGTGGGCGGAGGCTCGCTTCCTGCCGTGCGTGTGGAACTCAACCCCGACGCGCTGGCCAAATACGGGATCCCTTTCGAGCGTGTGCGCACGGTCCTTGCGACCGCCAACGCCAACAAACCCAAAGGGTTCATTACCCATGGCGATCTGAGCTATGACATCACCAGCAGCGATCAACTTTTCAAGGCCAAGGAGTACGCCCCCCTTTTGATTGGGTATCACAACGGAAATGCCATAAAGCTTCAGGACGTGGCCGAGGTCAAAGACGCCGTTGAAGACGTGCGCAACGCGGGCCTTGCCGACGGAAAACCCTCCATTCTTTTGATTATTTTCAAAGAGCCCACTGCCAACATCCTCGAGACTGTAACGAACGTCCACAAAATCCTGCCTGAGCTTAGCGCCATCACGCCTGCTGCCATCAATGTTGGGATCCTCATGGACCGCACAACAACCATTCGTGCCTCTCTCCACGACGTGGAAGTTACCCTGATCATTGCCATTATTTTGGTGATTTTGGTCATCTATGCGTTTTTAGGAAATGCGCGCGCGACCCTTATTCCAGCTGTGACCGTTCCTCTTTCTTTGCTCGGCACTTTTGGGATTATGTATTTTTTGGGCTATAGTTTAAATAATTTTTCCCTTATGGCGCTGACCATCGCGACGGGCTTTGTGGTGGACGACGCGGTGGTCGTCCTTGAAAACATCGAACGTCACATTGAAAAAGGCATGCCCCCCCTCGCGGCAGCACTTCTTGGCGCCAAAGAAGTTGGCTTTACGGTTGTCTCCATGAGCTTGTCCCTGGTGGCCGTCTTTATTCCCATTCTTTTGATGGGGGGCATTGTGGGTCGCCTTTTCCGCGAGTTTGCCGTAACACTCTCCTCGGCAGTGCTCGTGTCCATGGTGGTGTCCTTAACGGTCACGCCCATGATGGGCGCCGTCATTTTACGCGCCAAGGACACACCCAAAGACGCGCACTCGGCGCGTTTCATGACAGGGCTCACGCGTTTTTACAAAAGAAGCCTTTTGTGGGCGCTCTCTCACCAAAGAATCATGCTCTTTCTCATGTTTGCTACTCTAGCCCTAAGCGTTTTCTTGTTCATTTTGGTGCCAAAAGGCTTTTTTCCTCAACAAGACACAGGCCGTATTGTTGCCACGATCCAAGCACAGCAAAACATCTCGTTCCAAGCCATGGAGAAAAAGCTCTCGACCTTTGTCGACATCGTCCGCAAGGATCCAGCCGTTGCCCACGTCGCAGGCTATGTGGGGGGGCGGGGCACTGGGAATTCGGGGGTGCTTTTCATTATGCTGCGCCCCTTGAGCAAACGAAAAGCCAGTGTGGACGACATCATCAACCGGCTGCGCCCCCAACTAGCCGTAGTCCCGGGAGCCACCCTTTATCTGCGCGCCGCCCAGGATATCATGGTGGGAGGACGCCAAGGCAACGCCCAGTATCAGTATACGTTGTCCGCCTATCATCTGCGCGACCTGCAAAAATACACGCCGCGCGTTCTAGAGCACCTTAAGAAAATTCCTGGCATTGCCGATATGAACAGTGATCAGCTAGATAAAGGGCTTCAAGCATACGTGACCCTGGACCGAGAGAACGCGGCGCGTTTTGGGCTTACTGCCACCAGCATGGACAACGGTCTTTACGATGCCTTTGGACAGCGACAAGTTTCGACCATGTACACAACCCAAAACCAATACCGCGTGGTTATGGAAGCAGCGCCCCCCTATGGGCAGCGCCCCCACAATTTAAACGATCTATATCTGCCGTCCTCAACCAACACGCAGGTCCCCCTAGCAACCCTTGCAACCTTTGAGAATAAAAACGCCCTGTTGACGGTTGCCCATCAAAGTCAACTCCCTGCGGCCACATTGTCCTTTAACCTTTTGCCAACCTTCTCTTTGGGCCAAGCCGTTGATGCCATCGACGAAGAAATGAAAAAACTAAATATTCCCGTATCTGTTTTGATGGCATCATTCCAAGGCACAGCCCAGGCGTTTCAAGCGTCATTGTCCTCGCAGCCCTACTTAATCTTAGCAGCCCTTGTGGCCGTGTACGTGGTCCTTGGTATGCTTTATGAAAGCACGGTCCACCCCATCACCATTCTCTCGACCCTGCCGTCAGCAGGTGTCGGCGCGCTTCTTGCCCTTTACGTTACCCGAACAGAGCTCAGCATTATCGCCCTTATTGGGATTTTACTTTTGGTTGGCATCGTAAAAAAGAATGCCATCATGATGATTGATTTTGCCCTGGAGGCCGAGCGCACCCACCATAAATCACCGCCAAACGCCATTTATGAAGCGTGCCTTCTTCGCTTTCGCCCCATCATGATGACGACCATGGCAGCGCTCCTGAGTGCTGTTCCCTTGGCTGTGGGCTTTGGTGAGGGTTCTGAATTCAGGCGTCCCTTAGGGATTACAATTATTGGCGGCCTTATTTTAAGTCAGATGCTCACCCTCTATACGACGCCCGTCATATACTTGAAATTCTCGGGTGCGGCGCGCGGTTTTGAAGGCCTCACAAAGCGCCTTTTTAAAAGAAAAAAAACACCGATCCCTGTGTCATAACCCAGACGCCCTTGAAGAGTTCTTTGTATTTTTTCCCAAAATCGTGTATGTAAAAGTCAGTCTATTTTTGATGTTTTAGCCCGTTGACTGCTTCTCCACTTCTCAATGACGTCGGCACCAAGCGCCATGTGAAACGCCTGTTGACCGTTTATGCAAAACCCCACATTAAACGGCTTCTTGTGTCGTTTGCGGCGATGTTGGTCTTGTCCCTTGCTTCTATTGGCCCTGCAAAGCTTATTGAAAACGTCGTCAACGATATCTTTATCGCTAAGGACGCCGCCATGCTCCTTCCTGTCACCCTCCTGATTGTGGCGGCTTTTTTCCTGAAAGGAGGCGCGCACTATGTCTCCAGTGTGTGCCTTGACTATGTGGGCCAACGTATCGTTGCAAACATCCAACATGATCTGTTTAAAGCGCTCATTAAGGCGGATCTTAGCTTTTTTCACAATGTTCCCTCGGGTGAACTTGTGTCGCGCTTTACCAACGATGTGGATAAGCTCAGGAACGCCGTGACGGGCACGCTTTCAAGCCTTTTCAAAGATACGCTTACGTTTATTTTTTTTGTCATTTTAATGTTTTATCAGGATTTTACCCTGGCCATGATTGCGTTTTTTGTCCTGCCAGCCGCCATTTTACCGGTGGCACGCATTGGCAAGCGCATCCGGAAAACCTCGACAAATATCCAAGAAGAAACCGCAAGCCTAGTGATCCTCTTAACCCAAGCTTTTCAAGGCATTCGTCTCATCAAGTCCTATTGTATGGAAGCCTACGAGGCAAGCCGCATCCAAGGCATTGTGGAGGCCATTTTCAAAAAGGTTTACAAGGCGTCTCGCATTCGCTCGGCCACACACCCCATCATGGAGTTTTTAGGGGGGCTTGCCACTGCCATCATTATTTTTTATGGCGGTAACCAAGTCATCGAGGGGACCCAAACACCAGGTGCGTTCTTTTCCTTTATTGCCGCCCTGCTTTTGGTTTACGAGCCCCTTAAACGTCTGGCAGCCCTTAACGGCAACCTGCAAGAGCAGCTGGGTGCCGCAAGCAGGGTTTTCGCTGTTCTTGACTACGCACCACTCATCACCTCTCCCAAGACGCCCCTCACCCACACCGCTCTCAAAGGGCATCTGACCTTCGATCAGGTAAGCTTTGCTTATGACGGGCGCTTTGAAACCCTGTCCGACATTACGTTGCAAGTCAGTCCCGGTCAAAAAGTTGCCTTTGTGGGATCGAGTGGGGCTGGTAAATCAACCCTGATAAATCTGATTCCACGCTTTTATGACGTCTTAAAGGGCCGCGTTCTCATCGATGGTCTGGATGTTCGGGATTTTGCCCTTCATGACCTGCGGACTCAGATTGCCCTTGTCTCCCAAGAGGTTACTTTATTTGACGATACCATCCGGGCAAACATTGCGTATGGGTCCGAGGGCGCGACTTTTGAAGAGATCCAAAAGGCCGCCATGGGGGCCGCTGCCCACGACTTTATTACGGCCCTCCCCCAAGGATACGACACCCTTGTGGGTGAACAAGGGGTCAAACTTTCAGGTGGGCAGCGCCAACGTCTGTCCATCGCGCGCGCCCTTTTGAAAAATGCGCCGGTCCTGCTTCTGGACGAACCTACCTCCGCCCTTGACTCAGAGTCCGAGCGTCTGGTGCAGCAAGCCCTTGATGAGCTGATGCACGCACGCACAACCCTGGTCATCGCCCACCGTCTTGCAACCGTCAAAGACGCTGATACCATTTATGTGATGGACCAGGGACGCATTGTGGCCTTTGGCACACACGACGAGCTTTTGACGAACAGTCCTCTTTACAAGCATCTGTGCGCCTCACAGCTCAGCCACGACAAAGCCTCTCCTACCTCGAAAGATGATGATGAGCCTGTCCATTAAAACGCTCATCAAAAAACCATGGGTGACGACTTTGGGCGCGTTCCTTGCGGCCGCCTACATTGGCCTTGTTTACCGCACCTCCCGCTGGCGCAAGATTGGCTGGCACCATCCCGAGGCCTACTGGCGTGAAAAAAAACCGTTTATTTTGTGTTTTTGGCATAATAGGCTGCTCATGAGCTGTTTTGCATGGCAAGGTCCTCCCATCCATATGCTCATCTCCGCCCATGGCGATGGCCAACTCATCGCCAAAACCGTCGCGCATTACGGCGTTTTTACCATAAAGGGTTCGACCTCTAAAGGCGGCACCCAGGCACTACGTGCGATCCTCAAAACGCTCCATGATGGCGGTTTTGTCGGCATTACCCCCGACGGTCCTCGCGGTCCAAGATTTAGTGTGAGTGATGGAACCTACACCATTGCTAAACTCTCTGGTGTTGATATCCTCCCTTTAAGCTATTCGACCTCTCGGCGCAAAGTCTTGGGTTCATGGGACCGCTTTGTGCTGGCCCTTCCATTTTCTAAAGGAGTGTTGGCTTGGGGCGAGCCCATCACCTTTACCGAGTGGCAAGCCGCAGACGCCAAAGAGAAATTTCAAAGCCTTTTACAAGAACGTTTGACAGCCCTTAGCGACTACAGCGATACTGAATGTGGTGTTGAGCCCATTAAAGACTAACAAGACGGAGGCATAATGAAGCAACGTGTTTTGGCCCTACTCTCCTTATGTTTTCTGGCAGGGTGTGCGTGCAAGTCCTGCGGAGGCATCCCCAACGGTGGTAGTTGTGGTGACCCCAACAAAGTTTTCTTGACCTCGGCCAAGGATGGAGATACTCCTAAAGCTGTATCCTAACGTTGACTGGTTGTTTGTGTCATTGCTTTTAAAAGCTTACTCCTTTGCGTGTGAAACCCTTATTCCCCTTGGCATAGGTCCCTATTTTAGGACCCGACTCAGACATGGCAAAGAGATGCCGGAGCGCCTGTCCGAGCGGTATGGAGCCCCCACGATCTCGCGCCCAGAGTGCGCCCGGATTGTGTGGATTCACGGCGCCAGTGTGGGCGAAAGCCTTGCAAGCCTCCCCCTCATCGAGCGTCTTTTAGAGGCAGATCCAAACCTATGGGTATTGTCAACGTCTGGCACGGTGACGTCTGCGCGTCTGATGAGCCAGCGTCTGCCCAAGCGCGCCATCCATCAATTCTTGCCCTTGGACGTCCCGTCATGGATCGAAAAATTCCTTAGTTATTGGAAGCCAGAGCTAGGCCTTTGGATGGAGTCGGAAGTATGGCCGAATACGCTTCTTGCCGCAAAAAAACATAACATTCCCCTCGTTTTGATGAACGCACGTGTCTCCAAGACTTCTCAAAAACGCTGGCAACACGTTTCAGGCACGTTTCAAGAAATTCTATCTTGCTTTGATATGATCCTAACCCAAACCAAAGAGCAAGAAGACTTTTTTAAAACCCATGGCGCGACAAATGTTTGGACCACAGGTAACATTAAATTTGCAAGTGCGCCCCTGCCTTACGACGCCCTAGAAAAAGAACGCGTTGAAAAGGTGCTGGACGGGCGCCCTCTTTGGATCGCTGCCAGTACTCACGAAGGCGAAGAAGACCTTGTGGCAAAGGCTCACCTTCTCATCAAAGAACAGATCCCAAACGCCCTTTGCGTTATCATTCCGCGCCACCCCAACCGCGCCCAAGACCTTTGCCAGAGACTTTCTGTTTATGGAGCTGTTTCCAGACGCTCCCTTCATGAGGACCCATCGCCCGCGACCGATTTCTATCTTGCGGATACCCTTGGCGAGCTTGGCCTTTTTTTCAGGCTATCCCCCCTTGTCTTTTTAGGAGGATCCCTTGTGCCCGTCGGCGGGCATAATCTTATCGAGCCTGCGCAGATTGGGTGCGCCCTGATCCACGGTCCTCACATGTTTAAACAAGAGGAATTAACCCGTCACTTTAAGGCCGCAGGTGCTTCCCACATGGTCACATCTGTGGCGGATCTTGCACAAACAATCATAACGCTGTTAACTTCTTATCAACAAACCCATGCTGCTATAGAAAAAGCAAAATATGTGGCAAAAGAACAAAAAGACTCTTTTGACCTCACATGGCAAAAGATCTGTCCTTACTTAAGGAGGCTTTCATGATTCGCACCCCCGCCTTTTGGTATGAAGAGCCAGGCTGGCAAACGTCAACCTTAGCACCGGCCGCCAAAGTGTATTCATATTTCGCCAAAAAGCACCGCGATAAAATTACCCCCCAGCGTGCCAGTGTGCCTGTGGTGTGCATTGGGAACTTTGTTGTGGGTGGTGCGGGGAAGACCCCACTCACGCAAATTTTGTCCCCTCTTTTACCGGGCGTGCATATTATCAGTCGTGGATATGGGCGCGCTGAGAAGTCCCCTGTTTTGGTGGATCCCGAAAAACATTCCTTTTTGGACGTGGGCGACGAACCTCTTCTTTTGGCCGGATACGCTCCTACTTGGGTTGGCCCCGACAGACCCACCCTTGCCCAAAAAGCGGCGGCCGCCGGTGCAAAAGTCCTTCTTTTGGATGATGGGCTTCAAAATCCCTCTCTGCACAAGGACCTCAGCCTTGTGGTCATCGATGCCTACAGCGGCCTTGGGAACGAACATGTATTCCCCGCAGGCCCTCTTCGAGAACCCCTAGAGGAGGGCTTATCCAAAGCCCACGCGCTGGTCCTTGTTGGTAAGGACAATCATGGCCTCATGAAACGCTTCTCGCCTTATCTGCCTGTGACCATGGCCCACGTCATGCCCCGCACGCAAGATATCATGGCCCTGCAAAACAAGACTATTGTTGCCTTTGCAGGCCTTGCCAGACCCCAGAAGTTTTTTAATATGCTTGACCGGGAAGGTGTTCAAGTGCGCAAGTCTCTTGGCTTTCCTGACCACCATCCTTACAGCGATAGTGACCTTAAAAAACTCCTTAAAGAAGCCCAACATTTTCACGGACAACTCGTCACTACCCAAAAGGACTTTGTTCGCTTGCCTGCGTGGTTTAAAGAGCATGTTCAGGTGGTACACATGACCCTGTCCACCGACAAAGACTTTTTTACGGATCTTTTTCGTAAGGCTCGCATTCCATGTCTTTAAAAAACCTCATTAAGCGCGTAATTTTTTACCCCCTTCAATTTGTGGGCGCGGCGCTTATGACCACGATCTTCTTCCTGTTACCCTTACGTTTTGCGTCCTTGGTCGGGGGACGTCTTACAAGGGCCATTGGCCCCCTGTTGAGTGTTTCTAGAATCGCTACCCAAAACCTAACAAGAGCTTTTCCTGATTGGTCCCCCCATCAAATCGAGGCCACTGTCAAAGGCATGTGGGAAAATCTAGGGCGCACCATTGGAGAGTACCCCTCCCTTCGCAAGCTTTCCCTCTTTTCCCCAACCTCTCCGGTAGAGGTCGTTGGACAAGACATCATTGAGGGGCTAAAAACTGACGGCAAGCCCGCCCTTCTTTTTTTGGGACATCTTGCCAATTGGGAATATGCAACCTTGCCGGCTTTACAGCTGGGACTTCCCATTTCACAGGTTTTTCGTCCCCTTAACAATCCTCTCATTGCCTGGTTCATTGAAAAAGTTCACGGCAGCATTGCTGCGGACGTAGTGACAAAAGGCCCCCAAGGGGCACGCAAAATGCTGGGCCTTATGAAAAATGGTGGGAACCTCTCTATGTTGGTGGACCAAAAACTTCGTGAGGGAATCCTGGTACCCTTTTTTGGAAGGCCTGCCAAAACACCCCAAGCTCTTGCCAATCTTGCCCTAAAGTTTGACTGTCCTATTATCCCCGTCAGGGTTGAACGACTTCATGATATTCATTGTCGCGTCACCTATTATCCCCCCTTGGAGATCCCCCAAGAAGGAACAGCCCAAGAAAAAGTGTACGCGATCATGAAAACCGTGAATGCCACCCTCGAAGCGTGGATTCGCGAGCGCCCCGAGCAATGGCTCTGGGTCCACAACCGCTGGCCTTCTAAAAAGTAAGGAGAATGCTGATGAAATCTGTTTTATTTATCGCGACACTGTCAGGGCTTGCTTTTGCCTCCGAGGTAACATATGCCACAACTTACTGTGACCGCTCTTTTTTTGATGACCCCTCTTTTGGTCCTAGAACCCTAAGACAACCCCGGGTCCCCCTGCAGTTGCCCAAGATACAACCCCTGTCTGCCTTACCTGGAAACAACAACCAAGAGCCAGACGACTTGTTTTTCTTTGAGCAGGATTCATCACCCCTTCCTGTACCTTTTTCAAGCCCCCTAAGCGAGGTATCTGATGCAAAAGATGGCGCCTTAACGCTTCCTGTTTTTCCTAACCTTCAAATACAATCTAAGGCAAAAAAAACTTCAACCTCACATCCCGTTCCTCAAGAGGTCCTCGAATCCTTGGACACTGCCATTGACTACCTTGAAACGCTCGCCGATGAACAAAGCCCCCCTTCGCCTCGTGATCCCCTGGCAGAAGAATTTTTTATGTTTGAAGAAGACGCTTTAGACTGCGCTACAGACCTTTGCCAAAAAACATCCTCCGAAGAACCAAAAAAACCAAAAGCAAGCCGCCCTAAGGTTATCCCTCGCGAGCGTTCTTCATCGGCGATGTTATCGTCCAGCGTGATCACCCCAAGCCCTCTTTCTTTTATGACACGGCCTGAGCGCGGGACATTACTAAGAACTGAGGAAACGTCTTTTTCTTCATCACTCCCTATCACGCCTTCTGCTCCCATGACGATCCCCCAACCTTGGTCACCCTCGCAACCTATTGCGATCAACGGATCCCGCGATGACGTAACGACGGATCCCTTTGATGACTTTAAAGAGATGCAATACAACGCGAAAAAAGATCGCTCTCCAAAGCTTGGTCGACAAAGTGGTTCGGTCATGTCTTCAGGGGAAAAGAATCGCCCGCCAAAGGCAAAGCAGTCCGTTGCCATCACCGTTGGAAGCCCGTCTTATCACCATATGGTTGTACAAAAAGAACACACAGCGCTGGTCCATGACAACTGTGAAGCTTCTTGTGATTCCTTTGAGGTAAACCCAACTCGCCACGTGACAGAAGGGCGAAACAATGGGCATGGCCTTTAATGGTCGCACGCAAGCCCTCTTTCAAAGAGGGCTTGCGCCTTATTCGGCTTTAGCGCCGGGCGGCTCTTGTCTCTTCACCAAGATGCGGGATACCCCGCGCCTTGGCGAGAGAAATTTGGCGTTGACGCTCGGACGCGCGTGCACGTTTTTTCTCATCCCTTGTGTCATAGCACTTCGGGCAGCTGACCCCTTCGACAAACTGTAAAGACGTCCGGTCCTCTTGTGAAATGGGAAAGCGGCACCCGTGGCACAGCTCATACTTTCCAGGCGCAAGGGCCTGATCTACACTCACGCGGCCATCAAAAACAAAGCACTCTCCTTCCCAAAGGCTTTCTTCAGGCTTTGTATCCTCGATATACTTCAGAATGCCGCCCTTGATGTGATAAACCTCTTCAAAGCCTTGCTCGACCATGTAGGCAGACGCCTTTTCACAGCGAATGCCGCCCGTACAACACATGGCGATTTTCTTGTGCTTTGTGGGATCCAGGGTTTGTTTCACGTAGTCAGGAAAGGCTCTAAACGTTTCTGTATGGGGGTTTTTCGCATTTTTAAAGGTCCCTAGGCGCACCTCGTACTCATTGCGCACATCAATCACCACGACCTCGGGATCTTGCAGCAGGGCGTCCCACTGACGACTATCCACATAAACGCCTTTGGCTTTGTTAGGATCAATACCCTCGACCCCTAAGGTCACGATCTCTTTTTTGAGACGGACTTTAGTTCTTAGGAACGGTTGGTCTTCTGAAAAGGACTCTTTATACTCAAGGCCTGTAAAACGCCCATCAGCTTCAAGAAAGGCTTTGAGGGCGTCGATTCCGGCGCGGGTACCCGCAACGGTGCCGTTAATGCCTTCTTTGGCAAGCAGCAAGGTGCCTTTCACGTGATGCTGGCGCAATAGGCTTAAGAGCCTCGGCTGCAGGTCTTTATAATCCTCAAGACGCACAAACTGATAAAGGGCTGCCACAACGATACTTGGCCCAGTCGAAAAAGGGGTTGCGGGGGAAAGATCAGACATGAATCTTCTCACAAAAAGGGGATCAAACGTCCTTTCTTTCTACGCCAAATGGCGGCCCCAAAGCAAGACTTAATGGGTGCGGCGCAAGGTCGGCAAGCCTAGAATCTCTGGAATATTGGGGTCTTTGGCGTGGAAAAAGGTATAAGACAAGGTGAGTGTCCCAATCTCTGCCATGCGGGGGTCGTTCACAATTTCGGGATCCACAAAGAACTGAACGGGCATATCGATCACTTGACCCGGCGGGAGCGTTTGCTCTTCAAAACAAAAACAATCGATTTTGTTAAAGTACTTACCGGCTTTTTCCGGCGTTACGTTATAGGTCGCAATGCCAACAAGGGGCTGGGAGGATTTGTTTTTTACCTGATAGAAGGCAAGGGCAGATTCGCCGGCGCGCACCTCAATCTCGTGTTGGAGTGGTCTAAAATGCCACGGCAGGTCGCGGTGGGTATTGGCGCTAAAGCGCACCTTAAAGACCCGGTCCACAATGTGCGTCGCGCCCTCGGCCACAATTTTCGGGGTTCCCCCATAGCCCGTCTTTTGACAAAAAATACGGTAAAGAGGAACAGAGGCGAAAGACAAGACAATCATCGCAAAGAAAAGAGTTCCTATAACGATGGCAACCCGCCGGTTTTTGGCTTTTAAGTCAGCAGCGCTCATCCGCCCACACGCACAAGGGCAAGACCGTAAAAAAGAATCACAAGCACACACAAAACAAGACCAAGGGCGGCATTGCGGGTACGAAGAGTGGCGGGTAGGTCTTTTTTCATGTGTAGGTTCTCACGACATAGTCCACGATCATACTCAAAAACAAGATGAACAAATACGCAATGGAAAAAACAAAAAGGCGTATGGCTTCTTTTTCGCCGCCCTTAATAACGCGCCTGGAAAGTTCCAGGTAAACCGCGCCGAGGATCAAGGATACAGCGCCGTAAAGGGGCCCGAGATACCCAAGTCCCCACGGTAAAAGGGCGCTTAATGCCAAGGCAAGGGCGTACACCACAATATGTTGTTTTGTCACTTTGATGCCGCGCGTGACAGGCAGCATGGGCACACCCGCCAAGGTGTAGTCTTGACACCTATAAAGGGAAAGGGCCCAAAAGTGAGAGGGCGTCCAAATGAAAATAATCCAAAACAAAAGAAGAGGCAATATCCCGACGTCGCCCGTGACACTCACCCACCCAATAAGGGGAGGAAACGCACCTGCCCCGCCCCCAATGACGATGTTTTGGGCCGTGCGTCTTTTAAGATAGGCGGTGTAGAAAAAAGTATAATAAAGAATCGAGACACACAAAAGGGCAGCTGCCAAAAAGTTTGTGGCAAGGGCCATAAGCACCACCGACGTCACGCACAGTAAAACCGAAAAACAAAGCCCGTCCTGGGGCGCGATACGCCCGGCGGGGATGGGTCTTTTCTGGGTGCGCGTCATGATCATATCAATGTCACGGTCGTACCACATATTAAAGGCAGCCGCCCCTCCGGCTCCAAGGGCAATGGAGAGGAGGGAAATAAAAAGCACATATGGGTGAAGGTGGCCTGGCGCCAAAAGGGCGCCGATGAACGCCGTAAACACCACAAGGGACAAGACGCCAGGCTTGAGCAGGGTCACAAAATCCCTGACACTCGCATCACGGCAATCTTCAGCATAAGGTCTTTGGCCTGTTGCAGGAGAAGGGGTTGAAAGCGCCATTAACGTACCTGCGGCTGTTCCTCAAAGGTGTGGAACGGAGGCGGTGAAGACACCGTCCACTCGAGGGTGTCAGCGCCCTCCCCCCATGGATTGTTGCCAGCAGGCTCACCGCTTTTCAAAGTCTTGAAGATCATATAAACAAAGAAAAGGGCGGCGAACCCCGCAATAAAGGCCCCAATACTGGACACCATGTTCCACCCCGCAAAGGCATCGGGATAGTCAACATAACGCCTTGGCATCCCGGCAAGTCCTAAAAAGTGCATGGGAAAGAAAGTCAAGTTCACCCCAATAAAGGTTAGCCAGAAATGAATGCGTCCTAAAGACTCGGGATACATCTTACCGGACATTTTTGGCATCCAATAATAAAAGCCTGAAAACATGCCAAACAGGGCGCCAAGGGACAACGTATAGTGAAAGTGGCCCACCACATAGTAAGTGTCGTGAAGGGCAATATCAACGCCGCCGTTGGCCAGGATGATGCCGGTAAGGCCCCCAAGCGTAAACACAAAAAGGAAGCCCACGGCAAAAAGCATAGGCGTGCGGAAAGTCAGGGACCCGCCCCACATGGTCGCAATCCAGCTGAAAATCTTAATCCCAGTGGGGACCGCAATGACCATGGTTGCTAAGGTAAAGTAAGCGCGCGCGTCCACATCAAGCCCTACGGTAAACATATGGTGGGCCCACACCACAAGCCCCACAACCCCAATGGCAATAATGGCGTATACCATCCCAAGATAGCCAAAAACAGGTTTTCTTGAGAAGGTGGAGATCACTTGGCTGACAATCCCAAAGGCAGGGAGCACCATAATATACACCTCGGGATGCCCAAAGAACCAAAAAAGATGTTGAAAAAGAACAGGATCTCCGCCGCCCGCAGGATCAAAGAAAGTCGTCCCAAAGTTACGGTCAGTAAGGAGCATGGTAATGGCCCCTGCCAAGACAGGCAGGGTCAAAACCAAAAGAAACGCAGTCACCAGCATGGACCAAACGAACAAGGGCATCTTGTGAAGGGTCATACCGGGCGCCCGCATATTAAAGATCGTCACAATAAAGTTGATAGCCCCTAAAATAGACGACACACCTGCGACGTGAAGAGAGAGAATGGCAAAATCCACACAAGCGTCAGGATGCCCCGCAAGACTGCTAAGGGGTGGATACACAGTCCAACCTGTCCCCGCACCAGAGCCCGTTACAAGAGCAAGACTTGCTAAGATCAGGGCTGGGATCATGAGCCAGAAACTGATGTTATTGAGGCGCGGAAACGCCATATCGGGTGCCCCCACCATAAGAGGGACAAACCAGTTTCCAAAACCGCCAATCAGGGCCGGCATCACGACAAAGAACACCATGATAAGGCCGTGACCTGTGATCAAAACGTTATACAGTTGATGATGTTCAGCCAATATGCCTGCGCCGGGGGTCATGAGATGCGCTCTAATGACCATAGACATACCGCCCGCAATCAAAGCAGCAACAATGGCAAAGATGATGTACATGGTGCCGATGTCTTTGTGGTTGGTGGACAAGACCCAACGACGCCAACCCGTGGTGGCGTGATCCATATGATGATCGTGAACGGCTAAAGTTGCGCTGGTCATGGATATTATCCCTTTCGCAAAGTTGTATCTAATTTGAGGTGGGCAAGAAGTGTGGAAGCTTTGTCATCAAAGGCCACAAATTGCTGCTTGGCGTGTCCCAGCCACTGGGCGTAAGCTTCCTTGGAGACGACCTTAACACAAATGGGCATAAAGGCGTGGCCTTGCCCACAAAGCTCAGAGCATTGGCCGTAATAGGTCCCCTCTTTGGTCACGCGCACCCACGCCTCGGCCTGCCGACCCGGTACTGTGTCTTGTTTCACCCCAAAGGCAGGAACCGCCCAGGAATGCAACACGTCATCGGCCGTGAACAAAAGCCTGACCGTTGTATCCACAGGAATCACAACCGGGTGGTCCACCTCCAAAAGACGGCGTTGACCAGGCCCGATATCCTTATCTGGGATCATCACGCTGTCGAATTCAATGTGTTGACCTTCATAGTTATAATGCCAATACCACTGCCGTCCTGCGACTTTTATGGTCATCTCGGCATTGGTCGCTTTGTCCATAAAATACAATAGATGCATGGAGGGCCAAACAAGCGCCAGTAGGATCAAAACGGGGATGCCTGTCCATACGATTTCGAGAGCTGTATTATGGGTAAATTTTGAGGGCACAGGATTGCGCTTAGCGCTAAAGCGGTACAAAACATAGGCTAGAAGGGCAAAAACAAAAACCCCAATACAGACGATGATGATCATTAAAATATCATGGAAATGAACGATTTTTTCCATTACTGGTGTTACAGCTTCTTGAAAATAGAGTTGCCATGGACGCGGCACGTCAGCACACGCTCTGTCTGCCCCCACCCCTAGTCCCATCAGGATCAAAAGCCAACGATACATAAGATACAGTCCCCGGTACAACTTAAGCCTCATTGGCCACATTATAGCCTTTTTATCCGCAAAGCGGTACACCCAATGGAAATTTTATTTATTTTTTTGTTAATCTTTAGGATCAAAGAAAATCCCGCCCTTTCTCTTAAGTTTGCGGTTTAAAGAAGTTTGGGTTAGAGTGGGCTGTTATTAATCTTACAAGGCCCAAAGGAGGGGGGCTGCCATGGTCTTGTCCTTATCCACTTTTTGGCGTTATTCCAAGACATTAAAGCCTGTATGCGGTGCGCTTACCTTCCTTTTTTTGGGTGTGGGGCTTTGGTTTTCCTTGTGGGCCTCACCCCAAGATTATCAACACGGGGAAGCCGTGCGCATCATGTACGTCCATGTGCCTGCCTCGTGGCTGAGCCTTGGGGTTTACACCTTCATGACCTTGTGTAGTTTTGTGGCCTTTGTGTTTAGAGCCCCCCTTGGCGACATTGCCACGCGCGCAGCCGCCCCCCTTGGCCTTACTTTCACCTTCATGAGTCTTGTCACAGGGTCTCTTTGGGGAAAGCCCATGTGGGGCACCTGGTGGGTGTGGGACGCAAGGCTCACCTCCATGTTTGTTTTGTTCCTATCGTACCTTGGTTATGCGGCCCTCCTTCGTGCCCACGATGACCCTGTTAGAGGGGGACGCGTCGGCGGGCTTTTGATCATGGCAGGGTTCGTGAATATCCCCATTATCAAGTTTTCTGTGGAATGGTGGCAAACTCTTCATCAACCAGCCAGCGTTCTACGTCTTGCTGGCCCCAGCATTGACCCCAGTATGTTGATTCCCCTTTTTGTGATGGCGGGAGCGTACGCGTTTCTTTTTATGACGCTGCTTCTTGTGCGCATGGAAGCCGTCTTGATGGGACGAAAGCTTCACACCCTTGAGCCTCTTATGGGCGAGATTCGCCCTTTGAAGGAGGCTACATGACCCCTTACCTTCCTTATATTGCAGGATCATATGGGCTGTCTTTTTTATGCCTGAGCCTTCTTGGGTTTTTGTGTGTGCGCCAGCACCGTCAAAGACGGGCGCGCCTTTTGTCCCTTAAGCGTCAGCTAGACCAAGACGATTCATGACCAAACGCCGACGCCAACGCCTGTGGTTTATGGGAGGGATGTTCACCTGTCTTGCAGCCGGGACCCTTGTCTTAACGTTGGTCTTTCGGGATAACATTGTCTTTTTCTATACACCAAGCGAATGTATGGTCAAAGCCAAGGTGGGCGAAACGCTACGTGTGGGCGGCCTTGTCCAAGCGGGCAGTATCATCCATCAAACAAAGGGCACCATCCCGCACGTGACCTTTGAGCTTGGTGACGGCGCGCATACCATTACCGTTATCTATGAAGGGATTTTGCCGGATCTATTTCGCCCAGGACAAGGGGCCGTCGTCGAGGGGCGCTTTGAGGCTGAGCCCGCGCGCCTTTTTCGCGCGAGTGTGGTGCTTGCCAAACACGATGAAACCTACCGCCCGCCAAAAGGGGACACCCCCCTTGATGCGGACCGTTTAGGTAAAAGCCTGGCGCGGGGAAACGCATGATCTTTGACCTTCCGGTGTCTGTTGCAACCCTTGGGCAAAGCGCCCTTCTTTGCACCTTTGTCATCACCTGCCTTCAAAGCGTCTTTGGCCCCATAATGCGCCATTTTTTTCAAGGACAAGCTCTTGGCTTGTGGCGCGCATCACTGCTTTTCTCTTGGGGGCTCATCTCCCTCGCCTTTGGTGGTTTGATCTATGCATATGTGTCGGGCGATTTCAGCCTTAAAAATGTCTTTGAAAACAGCCATACCCACACGCCGCTCTTGTACAAAATTACAGGCGTGTGGGGCAATCACGAAGGCTCGATCCTTTTGTGGACATGGCTTCTTATGACCTATACCACCGTCTTTGCGTGGATGCGGGCGCCCAAAAAAAGCGCCCTTTTTCGCGCCGCCGTTTCATGGCACCAAAGTGTGATCTTGGCCCTGACCTTAGGGTATGTGGTCTTTTTTTCCTCCCCCTTTGAAGCCCTTTCTGGGTCGTTGTCCCAAGGGCTAGAGCTCAACCCCCTGTTACAAGACGTCGCCCTTTCGTTTCACCCCCCAACCCTTTACACGGGTTATGTGGGATTTTCCCTTGTGTTTTCCTGCGCCCTCGCGGCAAAAGATTATTCCTTGTGGCACCGCACGGCCCAGCGCTGGACTCTGTGGTCATGGAGTTTTTTAACCCTTGGCATCACCCTTGGCAGCTGGTGGGCATACTACGAGCTGGGATGGGGTGGTTGGTGGTTTTGGGATCCCGTTGAAAACGCCTCCCTTATGCCGTGGCTTGTGGCAACGGCCCTGTTGCACCTGTGGCCAGGGCAAAAGGACACGTCTGCCCCCACCAAAACGGTCGCCGTTTTATGTGTCATGACCTTCGGCCTTGCGCTTTTAGGGCTTTGCCTTGTACGTTCGGGCATTCTTTCCACGGTTCACGCCTTTGCAAGTGATCCCCTTCGCGGCACGTATCTGACGATCATGACTCTTGCCCTTGTCCTTTGGGGCGGGTTTCATCTTGTGAAAGCCGGCGCGCCCGCACCCCACACGCCTAAACCTTGGGACCTGAACAGAGCAACACTTTTAAAGGGGCAAACCTTTTTAATGATGGGGCTTCTTTTTATTGTGGTGTTAGCAACCCTTTATCCCCTAATGAGCGAAAGCATCTGGGATCTGAAGCTGACCATCGGTGCCCCTTATTTCGAGAAAACCTTTGTGCCGCTGGCGTTCATTGGGCTTCTTCTCATGGGTGCGGCCCCCCTTGTGCCGTACGCGTCGCTTCCCTGGGAGGCCCTTAAAAAGCGCTTGGCGACCCCTTTTTGGCTCACAGCCTTACTGGGCACATGTCTTTTATATCTTTGGGATCCTTACGCCTGGCGGACATTTTGCGGCCTGTGTCTTTCCTTTTGGCTGGGCGCGACCACCCTTAAAAAATGGCTTTTTTTAAACAAGAGTGCCACAAAAGTGTCTTTAATAAGCGCCCTCTCCCAGCAAAATGTGCGCCAGCACGGTATGGCACTCGCGCATGTAGGCATTGCGTTTCTTGCCATGGGCATGTCTTTGCAAAGCTATGGCAAAAAGGAAACCATGGTCGCCCTTAGGGTTGGCGAAAGCACCACTTTCGAAGGGTACGCCGTGACCCTTGAGGACGTTATGCGCTATGACGGCCCCACCTATACGGCCGATCAAGCGCGTCTTGTGATAAATCCAGGCGGGATCCTGTCAAAACCCGAAAAACGCTTTTATCCGTCCCGGGAGCTTTTAACCTCAAAAACGTCCCTTACCCGCGACGGGATGTCTCTTTTTTATACTGCCCTTGGGGGCCTTTTGCCTGATCATAGGTGGGCGCTGCGCCTTTACCATCATCCCCAGGTGATTTGGATTTGGCTTGGTGCTATAATCGCGGCTGCGGGAGGCCTCCTGTGCCTCAGGGCTTATACGAAAAAGGAGTAACGTATGACAACGCCTGAGAACCTTCCCCAAAATAAGCGTTATCTTTATCTTTTTCCGGTCTTGGTCGTGGCCATTGTCTTAGGACTTATGCTGCTTGATCTGCACAAGGATCCCTTTCCCCAAGCGGGACACCAGGTAGGAAAACCCGCCCCCACCTTTAGCCTGCCCCTTGTGATGCCCACGCCCGCCGGCATCACACAACTTTCATCGGCTGATCTTAAGGGGCAGTATACCGTTATTAATTTTTTCGCCAGCTGGTGTAAGTATTGCCGGCGAGAGCACGAGACCCTCAAAGAACTTGGGGGCCTTCAAGAAAAAAGACACTTTCGGTTATGGGGCGTGAATGTCCACGACACTAAAGAAGCCGTCACCAAGTGGTTTGATGAGGTGGGAAATCCCTACGAAAAACTTGGTTTTGACCCCAAAGGTGCGAGCGCTCAGCTATGGGGCGTCATTGGCACACCGCATCTGTTCATCGTGGATCCCCACGGGGTTATTATTTATCAAGTGAGCGGCTCTTTAACCCACGAGCGGCTGGAGCGTGATGTTCTGCCCCTTTTGCCGACGCCCTCCCATGCGCCTTAGTATCTTTTGCAAAATCACCCTTATTTGTATGGGCTTTTCCTGTGGGGCGGTGGCCAATTTCACCCCCCTTGGCACCCTCTCAGATCCTGCCCTTGAGGCGCGCGCAAAGGCGCTTAGTCTCATGGTCAAATGCCCCACGTGCAAAGGACAATGTATCGCAGACTCCAACGCCGCCATGGCCCAAGACCTACGCCTTTTTGTGCGCGAAGGTGTCATGAAGGGCGCCAGTGACCAGGAAATTTTGGACGCCCTTGTGGCGCGCTTTGGCCCCAGCGTCCTGTTTGATCCGCCGCTCTTACCCCAAACCGCCTTTCTTTGGGGAGCACCTTTCTTGTTCGCCGGCGCCGGCATCCTTTTGGTCCTGCGCGCACGGCGCGCGGCAAGAGCAAGACGCCCCGTATAGCCCCCCCTTCAAAAGCCCTTTCCTTCGATGCACGACTTGCATTTTTGTCTAAAAGCCTTAAAAGTGTTGCAGCATGGCGTTAAGATTTGTGGTAAAGTGGCGCTTAGAATTCTGTCCTTTGTAACGTGTTAGAGGGTAATTAATGTTTCAAGATCTTTTGAAGAAGTTGTTTGGCAGCGCCAATGACCGCGCCATTAAAAAGCTTCATCCCCTGGTGAAAGAAATCAATAAGTACGAGGCTTCCCTTGAGGGTTTAAGTGACGAAGAACTTCAAGCAAAGACTCCTTACTTCAAAGAACGTCTATCCCAAGGGGCGTCCCTTGATGACATTTTGCCCGAGGCCTTTGCCGTCGTGCGTGAGGCGTCCAAGCGTGTGCTTGGCATGCGTCATTTTGACGTTCAAATGATGGGCGGTATTATCCTGCACAAGGGAATGGCCGCCGAAATGATGACCGGTGAAGGTAAAACCCTTGTGGCGACCTTGCCCTCATACCTCAACGCGCTTACGGGGCGCGGCGTGCATATCGTGACCGTCAACGACTACTTGGCCAAGCGTGACGCCTCTTCCATGGGCAAGATCCACAGCTTTTTGGGGCTGAGTGTGGGGTGTATTGTCCATGATCTAAGCGACGACGAGCGCCGGCGTGCCTATGGATGTGATATCACTTACGGCACCAACAACGAGCTTGGGTTTGACTACCTGCGCGACAACATGAAATTCCGACGCTCTGATATGGTGCAGCGTGACTTTTTCTATGCCGTTGTGGACGAGGTTGACAGCATTCTTATTGACGAAGCGCGCACCCCTCTTATTATTTCTGGCCCAGCCGAAGATTCCTCCGAGCTTTACCGCGTCATCAACACGGTCATCCCACAGCTTGCGCCTGAGCACTATGAAAAGGATGAAAAGGCCCGCTCTGTGACCTTGACCGAGGCCGGCGCCGAGAAAATCGAAGGTATCCTTGCCGATATGGGTCTTGTCAAAGGCAAATCCCTTTACGAACCTCAAAACGTGTCGTTGGTCCATCACGTGAACCAAGCACTTAAGGCTCATACTCTTTTTACTAAGGACGTTGACTATATCGTGAAGGATAACAAAGTTATCATCATCGACGAATTCACTGGTCGTATGATGGACGGGCGTCGTTATTCCGAAGGCCTCCACCAAGCCCTTGAAGCAAAAGAGCATGTGGAAATCCAAATGGAAAACCAGACGCTCGCCTCCATCACCTTCCAAAACTATTTTCGTTTGTATGAAAAGCTTTCGGGGATGACGGGAACGGCCATGACAGAGGCCGCTGAGCTTGGTGATATCTACAAGCTTGAAGTCGTACAAATCCCTACAAACTTGCCCCTTGCCCGTAAGGACGAAGACGACGAAGTCTACCGCACCGCGCGCGAAAAGTATGAAGCCATTATTAAACTGATTGAAGAATGTCGTGCGCGCAACCAACCGGTCCTCGTGGGCACAACCAGCATTGAAAAGTCAGAGCTTGTCTCTAGCCTTTTGAGTAAGGCCAAGATCCCTCACCAAGTGCTAAACGCCAGATACCACGAACAAGAAGCCCGTATTATCGCCCAGGCAGGCGCACCAGGCGCTGTCACCGTTGCCACCAACATGGCAGGACGTGGGACCGATATCAAACTTGGAGGAAACTTAGACGCTCTCCTTGAGGAGGCCTTTGTGGGGGTCGATGATCCAAGCAAACGCCAAGAGATCGAAATAAAAATTCGCGCACAACTTAAAGAAGCCGAGGCGCAGGTTAAAGCAGCCGGCGGTCTTTTTGTCCTGGGAACCGAGCGCCACGAAAGCCGGCGTATCGACAACCAGTTGCGCGGTCGTTCGGGCCGTCAAGGTGACCCTGGTCAATCGCGCTTTTTCTTGTCTTTAGAAGATGATCTCATGCGTATCTTTGGCTCTGACCGTTTGGACAGCATGCTGCAAAAGCTAGGCCTTGAAGAAGGCGAAGCCATAGTACACTCGTGGATTAACAAAGCCCTTGAGCGCGCTCAAAAGAAAGTCGAGGCCCGTAACTACGAGGTCCGCAAACATCTCTTGAAATACGACGACGTCATGAACGATCAACGAAAGGTCATTTACGGCCAACGCCGTGAACTTATGGACAACGACGATGCCAGCGACATGATTCAAGATATGATGGAAGAGGTCGTCGAAAGCCTTGTGGCGCGCTGCATTCCTGAGGGCACCTACGCTGAGCAGTGGGATACGGACACCCTCCATGAAGAGTGTTTGCGCGTTCTCAATCTTGATCTGCCCATCGCCACCTGGGCCCAAGAAGAAGGGATTGCCGAAGGCGAAATTCAAGAACGCCTCATGAACGCTCTTGAAAAAAAGATGGAAGGCAAAGAACGAAACTACGGCGCTTCCGTCATGCGGGCGGCCGAAAAAAGCATTCTTCTGCGTGTCTTAGATCAAGTCTGGAAAGACCACCTCCTATCCCTTGATCACCTACGCCAAGGCATTAACCTGCGTGCCTATGCCCAAAGGGACCCCTTAAACGAGTACAAGCATGAAGCCTTCTTGCAATTCCAAGAGATGCTCGCACGCGTGCGCGAAATGGTCGTCAGCGCCCTGACACACCTTCAGTTTGAGGAGAGTTTTCAAGGCGGCGTTTATGAAGATACCTTTGAGGATTTAGCACCTTCCAGCGCGGCAGCGCCCTTACATTTGACAGCTCATGCCACCAGCGCCCGTGAGATGCCCCACACCGACCCCCAGCTTGAGGGCGCGTCTGCTTTTGCTCCGCAAGAGATCTCTTCACAAAAAGCCGATCACACGGCAAAGGAACACTTTTCAGTTAAAGTAAGCTCCATTGCTCCTCCTGCCAGCCGTAATGCCCTTTGTCCTTGCGGGTCAGGACTTCGCTATAAGCACTGTCACGGAAAAGTGGCTTAAGCCCTCCATGACAATACCTTTAAGCGCCGATGTTTGGGATCCTGTAGCTTTGACATCGGCGCTCATTCGTTGCCCCAGTATCACACCCCAAGATGCAGGCGCCCTCGATGTGGTGGCGGCCGCCCTAATCCCTCTTGGCTTTGAGGTGCACGATCTGACCTTTGAAGGAGGCGGTGGCCCCCGCACACGCAACTTGTTTGCCAAGCGTGGTGAGGGCGCCCCGCATTTTTGTTTTGCGGGTCATACGGACGTCGTGCCTGCTGGTGCCGAAGACGCGTGGCGTCACCCCCCCTTTGCGGGCGTGTCAGACGGGACTTATCTTTGGGGGCGGGGTGCCGTTGATATGAAGGGCGCGATCGGCGCTTACCTTTGCGCCCTGGGAACTTTTCTTAAAAATCCTTTCACAAGGGGAACCCTCAGCCTTATGATCACGGGAGATGAAGAAGGCACGGGAGTGAACGGCACCCCCAAAATCCTTGAGTGGTTAAAAGGGCGCGGCGAGAGCATAGACTTGTGTTTAGTCGGAGAACCCACATCATGCACACATATAGGTGACACCCTTAAAATTGGCAGGCGGGGAAGTCTAAATGGGATCCTTGTTGTCCATGGCATGCAAGGGCATGTGGCCTTTCCTCAAAAGGCCGATAACCCATTGCCACGGCTTGTGGAGACACTTTTTCACTTAGGAGCGGGCCCCACAGAAGCACCCAGCACACTCTTTGAACCTACGCGTCTTGAAATTACGTCCATAGATGTGGGAAACCCCACGGTGAATCTGATCCCCGCGAAAGCAACTGCCCGTTTTAACATTCGCTTTAGTGACGCCCAAACGCCGGACAGCTTAGGGGCGTGGCTAAAGGAAACGTGTCAGCTCCATGCCGGATCCCATGAGCTAACACTTTGCCTTAGCGGCGTTGCGGAAAGTCTTACCCCCGGTCCCTTAACAGACTTCCTTCAAGATACCGTAGAAAGTTCCACGGGTCTAAGGCCTTGCCTTTCCACAAAAGGGGCGACCTCTGATGCCCGTTTTATTCGCCACATCGCCTCCGTCATCGAACTGGGCCTTCAAAATCACACTATGCATCAAGTTGATGAACATGTACCCCTCCAAGACCTCCATGACTTAACAGCTCTTTACGGGGCTATTCTTACTCAATATTTTTCTCGTTCTTAGCAGATAATGTATCGTTGCCTATAACCCATTCGCGGCGTTGCGGTTTTTCAAAATCGCCTGTCCTCTAGAAAAGAGCCCCTTCATGCTTCTTCATCACGCGCGGCGTGAAAAGGCAATTTTCTACTTTTCATCCAGACGTAAACGGGGATTCCACCCATGACAAGAAACGAGCCAAAAAAGACGATTTCCTCGCCTGCCCCCGCAATGGTGCCAAAGGAATAGAGAAGGGCAAGGCACGTCACCATCACATGCTTTACGACCAAAGGTGCAGTCCCCCGGTGGTAATCGCGTAGCAAGAAAAAGAGCTCAGCCGCGCTGGAATAGAAATAAGGTAAGAGGACTGCGAAGGTCGTCAGGGTGACTAGAAACCTCAATTGCTCTGTCAGTCCTGCTTCATAATTCAAAAACAGCAAAATCGATACCAAAGAGGATGAAATGAAAAGCCCTACCACAGGAAGCCCCCGCTTCGAGACCCTGGCAAAGATCTCGGGAAAGAGATGATCCCGCGCCGCCGCCAGGGGAATTTGCCCCAAAAGGAGAATCCATCCATTAAGCCCCCCAAAGCTTGCGATGGCCCCGCACACGGCCACAGCTGTAAGCGCCCATGGGCCCAGCGCCACACCGCTTGCGCTGGCGAAGGCGGCGGGATCCGCAGCCGTGGTTGGGATACTAAGAATACCCATGACCGCGGCAGAGGAGCCAATATAAAGGAGGGCTGTGATGAAGGTCCCAAGCATGGTGGCACGGGGAATGGTTTTGGAGGCGGCTTTGATATTCTCGGCCGGGATCGTTGCAGACTCAAGGCCCATAAAGGTAAAAAGAGTCACGGCCGCCGCCCCCGAAAGGCCTTGAAAGATCCCTGTCCCTGGGGTGAGGAGGGGTGAAAAATGTGCCAGATTCACATGAAAAAATCCCACGGCGCACATGATCAAAAGGGGAAGAATTTTTAAAAATGTGGTAAGAATTTGAACATCACCGACGGTGCGCATGCTGCGCATATTGAGGAAGGTCAACCCCCAAATAAAGGAAAGCGCGGTGGCAAGGGCGTACAAGGGATGCGCGCCAAGTCCTGGAAAAAGGGCTGTCAAAAAACCCACAAGGGCAATGACAACGGCACTATTGCTGACCCAAATAGAGACCCAATAACTCCACGCTACTTGAAATCCCACAAAATCCCCAAAGGCCTTGCGGCTATAGACGTAGGGGCCTCCTGTCTTGGGATAGCGCTCGCTTAACTTTGCAAAAACCATGGACAAGCACAATGCCCCAACGGTTGTCACGCCCCACCCCACAAGGCCAATGGAGCCGTACACAGCCACCGTTGACGGCAGGAGGAAAATCCCGGCGCCCACCATATTGCCGATCACAAGGGCCGTTGCATGAAGAAATCCAAGTTCCTTTGGGGTCGCCACGCGCGCGCCTCCTTGTCTTGTTGAAAGTGCCACCATAGGGTCAGGGCTGGCCCCTGTCAAGGAGGGGGCTTTTCCCTTAAAACCCATGGTCCACCGTATACTTTGTCTTTATAAGACGCCCTTTTATCCTTGTTGACAAATATAAAGCTCATTTCTATAGTTTTCACGTTACAAATGATCCGATTCTTCCCTTAACGCGCTCAAACAGAAAGGAAACGCCCATGACCCGTCAGTCGTTTTATACCCTCCTTTTAGCTGGAACCCTTTTAGGGTCAGCTTCCCCTACCTTTGCCACAGACCCAAAAGAAGTCTTGGACGAGGTGATTGCTGCTTACAACAGCACAAGCTCTGGCACTCCCTTGCATGCTGAGTATATTCCAGAAAACATCAAGGGCTTACTTTTGAAGATGTTGTCCGAAAAAAGGAGTCTTGAAGAAGGTAATAAGGACGCTTTGGACGCCCTTGAAGCTGAAAAAAAAGAAAAATCCACTCTATTGAAACCCAATCAAGAGCTAGAAAGTGAAAAGGAAGGGTTTCGCCTGCAAGTGGAAGACCTGATGTCTGCCCCTGTCTTTGGGCCCGTGTCCTCGCCCACCCCCACGCCCCTTTCTGACGAAGGCACCAAAGCTCCTGACCCTGTGATGTCCGTTAGCACGCTCTCAGAAGAACTTGAGGCCGCCCGAAAAGAAAAGGACCAAGCGTCCGCCCAGGCACGAGCGTTGCAAGAACAATTCAAAAGCGCCGAGGAACAGCACGCGCGTGACCTCGCCCTACAGGCGGCAGCGCTTTCTGCGGCACGTGAAGACCATGAAAAAGAGATCGCCCTGCGCGCCGCAGAGATTGCTGGCCTGAAAGAAGAGCAAGCAGAAAAGCTACGCGCACTCCAAGAGACCATGACAAAAGAAATTGCCTTCCGCCATCGCTGCTTAGAAGAGCTTGCCGCCCTCATTCCAGCGACCCCAAGCACGCCCAAAAAGTCTGGCAATGAACTGAGCAGACTCGGCGCCGAGGTAGGCCGCTGGAGCAAAGCCTTGAACGGGATCGGACAAGCCCTGAACGAGCGAGACGGCAGCAAAGGCGGTCGCTCTTCCTCCGCTGACCATCTTCCTCCTTATTTACGGGCCTTTCTCCTGGTGCCCGTTGACTTTGAAGTCTACCGCTACCTTGCCATGAACCCCGATGTGCAAGAGGCCGCGTACACGCAAACAGCCGAGAGCCCCGAAAAATTTGCTCTGGCTCACTTTGCTTTTCACGGCATCAAAGAAGGCCGCGCCTACAAGTAAGCGTTCAAAAGTTTCCCCTGGGGCGCCCTGCCCCAGGGGGACTTTCATTTTTTCAAAAAGCTTAAAATCACCCTTTTCTTTCAACCCCTTGATAATTGACACCCTCCCCCCCATTTTCTAGGCTGATCTTATCACAAATGTTCGTAACCTTTTGTGATCTTGGACCAAATTTATGATGAAAGGACTGTCCCATGAAACTTCTTTTGACTCGTACCGCCCTCGTGGCCGTCGCCACTCTCACCTTTAGCACCCTTGCCCTCGCCTCCAACCCCCTTGAAGAGGCCATGAACAACTACCGCGCAAGCGTCCCCACAGCGCCGGCCATCACGCCCTCGGGGCTTGCGCCTGAATATCAGGAGTTTTTCACCCATTTGATGGCCAAAAAAGAGGCCGAAAAAGAGGCTTTTCTTCAAGAGGTCGCGGCCCTTCGCACGCAAGTGAAGCAAGTGGCCGCCCAGGGCGGTGCGGCCTCCAGCGCCAAAAAACCCAGCAACGAGCTTGACCGCGCTGCTAAGGGCGCGAAAAAAATCGGTCGCGACGTGGGCAACCTATTCAAGGATAAAAAGGATGAGGCCAAAGAGCCCACCCCGCCCTTTGCCAGCACGCTGCCCGCTCCTTTGCAACACACCCTTCAAGCACCCGATGATTTTAGCAGCGCCCTGTACGGCATGCTAAATCCCGACGTGCAAGAAGCGGCACAAAAAGACGGGCAAAATGTAACTGACTTCTTGACCGCCCATTTCGTGACCTTTGGGGTCAACGAAGGCCGCGCGTATCATTAAAAGGGTTGGGGGGCTGGAAAAAGCCCCCCTGCCGCGCGCCCCTATCTTCATGATTCCCCTTTGACTTTTCAGATTAACACACGCCTTGGCCTCTGATTGATTGGGGTCATTTTTGCGAGATCTTCAAAAATGACAAGATTTCTTTCCGGTTTTTTGTTGACAAGTGCCAGCGGGTCATGTTTTATCTTTCCTAATCTGTGCCAAATGGTAAGTAGTACCCAGCGCCAGACATCTTTTGCAAACCAACCCCAAGGAGCAGTACATGCAAAAAAACTTCCTTCGTTCCCTTCTCGTGGCGACCGCCCTTTCCAGCCTTGCAAGCCCTGTCTTTGCAAGCGATCCCTTTCAGGAGGCCTCCAAAAGCACAAACATGCGCGTCACTGGTAAGTCCGATCACCTTACCTTTATCGAAGACGCCAAAAAACTTTTTATGCATGCCCTGAATCAAGGGTCTGCTGCTGTAGCAGAAAAAGAGAAAGAATTTCAGGCGCAGTTGGCTGCTCTGACAGAAGCAAAAGACAAAGAAATAGAGGCGGCTGCAGAGCAACTGCGCGAAGCACAGGCAAAACTTTCGTCCCCGTCGTCAGGGGGGTCTTCCTCCAGCGGTGACGCTGAAAGAGTCCGTGAACTCCAAGCACAACTCATCAACCTTACACAGCAAAAGGCGGCCGCTGAAAAAGCTGCGAGGGAAAACCAACAAGCTGCAAACCTAAAAGAGATGTTGCTTCAACAAGTTTCCCGCGCGAGGGAGGAACAAGAAGCCCTTGCAAAAGAACTCAAAGGCGATCTGGATACGTTGACGGAGCGGCACGGAAAAGTGCAAGAAGCGCTGAGAGAAGCCATCGAAGCCAAGGATCAGGCCGAAGCACATTCTCAAAAGGCAACAGAATCTTTGCGCGAGGTACAGCGTCAGCTTAGTGAGGCACAAGAACTTTCTCGACAAAGGCATGAAACCCTAGAAGCACAAAATAGCCAAATCGAGCAGCTTACCGAAGAGCTTCGCGTGGCAAACGAAAACCTTGCCAAGGCAGCAGACCCTTCAGCCATGGCAGGGTTACAAGAGCAAGTAAAAGAGCTTGAGGCACAAAAAGCCGAGGCCCTAAAAGACGCAGAAGCCCAGAAAAAGGCTGCAGAAGAGGCAGTCGCCCGCGTTGCGGAGCTCGAAAAAGCAACGAACGAGTTGGAAGCTAATCTTGTGGCAGCGCGCAACACCATCGCACAAAAGGAAGAAGCGCTTCAGAAGTTGAACGAGGAGCTTGCGCGTCACGCAGCTGAGATCAACTCAACAAAATCCCTCCACCAACAAGCCGCGGAACAAGCGACCGACCTCACAGCTGAGGTTAAGCGTTTAGGCGAAGTGATCGCAGCAAAAGAGCTAGAGCTTACGGCCGCCCTCTCTTTCAAGGAGCAAGCAGAGGCTCTTGCTAAGGAAGCCGCCAAGAAAGAAGAAGAAAAAGCTGCACTGAGGGAAGCCCTCGACAATCAAGCCGCGCTTTTGCGTGAAGCACAAGAAGCAATGGCGCGACAAAAGGATGCCTTGGAGCGTCAAATTTTTGATCTTCAACTCAAGCTTGCGGCCTATGAACCCGCTGCCAAGGGCGATGGGTCTTCTTCAGACACCACCACAACGGTTGTGGCAGGCCCCTTTGATGCGACGCTGTATTTGGTCAACAACTATGACATCTACGAAGCCGCCCTCAGCCTGGGTCAAGACCCCTTGGCCTTTGCCGAAAGCCACTATAATTCCTTTGGCCAAGGTGAAGGACGCTCTTACGCCAATGCCCTGCCCGCTGATTTCGATGTTGAAGGTTATCTTGCCATCAACGGGGATATCGCAGCAGCAGCAGTGAGCAACAAGCATGATCCAAAGATCTTTGCCATGCATCACTACCTCACGTCAGGTAAGGGTGAAGGCCGGGCTTATAAAGCCTAGCTTTTACGCCGACCCAATCCGGAAAAAGGCTCCCTCGGGGGCCTTTTTCCGTTTCTTGGGGCCCGCCTGTTTCTTCTTCGTATCATTTTACATTTGCAGCCACGGGCGCGCGCTTTTATACTTTTCCTAGACAAGATAGGACAGGACTATGACGCTGCGATTTGTTTTGCCTCTTCCTATACCCTTGACGGGGTGGACATTATTAAAGAGCAAGACATGGACACAAAAGCCATTCGTATGAAACTCTTATTTAAGGAGGCAGATGACCTTGCGGATTTTCGCGAAATCCTTCAAGACCCAGCGTTTTCACCCCCCTTGAAAACGTTTTTAGCAACCCACCACGTGACGTACGGTGATCACGGCGACCACTTTGTCATGACCGTTCCCCGGGAAAGCCTAACACACCTGACCCCTTTTTTAACCCATATCTTTGAGTGTGACATTGCCCCCTACTTGCGCTTTTTTGATCAACGCCCTGCCAGGCCGGTGTTCTTTACCCAGCCCCAAGCCCCCCATGAGGCGGGTCGTAACGGGCCCCTTTGCAAGTCACCCCCCCCCCTTACTTTGTAAATTAGGTCCAGAACCCTTCTTGATTTAAAGCTACATATCAAATTGTTGATTATCATTACTTGACCGTTTGGTAAACAGATACCACATAACAGATGTATTCACTTTCGGAATGTTAATGATGAAACAAATTCTTTCCAGCCTGCTCTTGGGCGCAACTCTTTGCATAGGCGGCTCTTCCCTGGCTACGGCGTCATCTTCTCTCATGGTTGGCCCCGTTGAATACATCAAAGAACAGGATTCTGCCTCTGGCGCTCTGCGTGTAAAGGCTGTAATCACCGATGCAGTGAATGTGTTCAAGGCTCGAGCCAAGTTTCAAAACCCAGACTTCATCGCCGAGCTCAAGCCGCGCCTTGAAGCAGGAGACGTGACCTATCAAGATCTAGGACGCAGCGTGCACGTGACAATTCTTCGCTCGCTTTTTGATCGTCATCTGCCTGAACTGAGACGTTTTTTTGGCAATGATGTCGCCAAGTACTTGCCCGAATATGACCGCGCGCCGGCAAGCGCTGTTTTGTTTGACACACCCCGAGCCTTCAATCCCTATCTTTATGGGCTTTATAACCCTGACGTCCAAGCAGCTTACAACCCAGCGAAGGACGGCGCGTATGAAAATTTCATGAGGGCACACTTTTTTAACTTTAGGGTTCGTGAAAACCGTTCCTACAAATTGCCCGATGACTTTTCGTCAGCCAATTATTTAAAGCTTAATCCCGACGTTGCCAGCGCAGCGTACACAGACGCAGATCCAAACTTCTTTGCCATAAGCCATTATGTGCAACATGGACGGGGCGAAAAAAGGGCGTACGCGCCGACCCTTCCCGCTGATTTCGATGCCAACGAGTACTTTGCCTTGAATCCTGATGTGGCAAAGAACGCCCCCGTCAGAGAGTTTATCGGGGGTAAAGACGCCGAGTTTGCAAAAGAACATTACCTCAAGCATGGGTTCGCGGAGGGAAGGGCTTACAAGGCTGACGTCCCCGCAGATTTTAGCACTTGGGGCTACTTACTTAAAAATCAAGATGTTGCACAACACGTGCGAGACAGAGGCGTTGACTTTTTTGCTCAAGATGCATATGCAAGGGCGCACTACATGCACCATGGGCAACATGAAAAAAGACTTTATAGATAATTGAACTCACTCACAATAAAGCCGCCCCTTTACCGGGTGGCCTTGTTGCGATCACTTTTCGTTCCTTCCTTTCATTTCTTTAACCTCCCTCAAGGCGTAGGGCGCTTTTCTTTTTGCTGACATCGCCCCCTCCTTACACTTTTTGATCTACACCCTTCCCGGCCGGTGTCGTTTCCTCCACCTCCTCACTTTGCTTATTTAAATATTGAGCTTTTCTTAATTTGAAAAACACTTGTTAACTTTTCATTGAAACTTACTTGACTTCATGGTAAAAAGGTACCATATGAAAAATATATTCACTTTTGGAGTTGTATTGATGAAAAAAATTCTTTCTAGCATGATCCTAGGGGCGACCCTTTTCATGGGCGCCTCTTCCATGGTCACAGCGTCTTCTCGGGTGATTGACGGCGTTGAAATCATCAAAGAGCAGGATTCTGCCTCTCGCGCTGTGCGTGTGAAAGTTATTATCACAGATAGTCAAGATTTGGCGGAGATTCGATACGGTCTCCAACGAAAGGATCTCATGAGCGAGCTAAAGCCGCACCTTGAGGCAGGAGACGTGACCTATCAAGATCTAGGAAACGCCATTCACATGACAATTCTTCGATCGGTTTTTGATCTTCACCTTCCTGAACTAAGCGATCTTTTTGAAGATAACCTGGCCAAGTACTTACCCCAGTTTGACCGCGCGCCGGCGCGCTCTGTCTTGTTTGAGACACCTCCAGCCTTCAATCCCTACATTTATGGGCTTTATAACCCGGACGTAAAGGCGGCTTACAACCCCACAAGAGACGGCGCATACGAGAACTTCATGAAGGCGCACTTTTTTAACCATAGGCTTCGTGAAAATCGTTCCTACAAGTTGCCCGATGACTTTTCATCAGCCAATTATTTAAAGCTTAATCCTGATCTTGCCAGCGCAGCCTATGCCCAGCCAGACCCAAACTTCTTTGCCATTAGCCATTATATACAAAACGGACGTGATGAAAAAAGGGCGTACGTGCCGACCCTTCCTACTGATTTCGATGCCAATGAGTACTTTGCCTTGAATCCTGATGTGGCAAAGGCCGCCCCTCAATTTTCTTGGGAACAAGAAAAGTTTGCAAAAGAACATTACCTCAAGCATGGGTTTGCAGAAGGAAGGGCTTACAAGGCTGACGTCCCCGCAGATTTTGATCCTTTCACGTACCGCTACAAAAATCCCGACGTTCAAAACTATTTAGAAAAAAATAACGTTCCCATCGCTGCTTGGAATGCCCATGCAAGGGTGCACTACATGAAAAATGGGCATCGCGAAACAAGAATTTATAAATAACGAAGACCCCTTACAACAAGGCCGCCCCAAGTGAGGCGGCGTTGTTGTAATCATTTTTTATATCTTTTTCTTTCGCTTTTGTGACCCCTGCCCCTCAAGTTGCAGGGGATTTTTATTGCCTGACATTGCAAGCGTTACGATGCTTGGATAACTACCTCTTTTAGTGCATGCGCCTCAGGGGCGCGCGTCGCGCGTCTTTTGCCTGCACCGCGCTCCATCAAAGACCAAGGCGTTTTACCTGCGCGGTCTCGCTTCGTGGGTTCTTCAAAAATTATTTTCGACAGATGCGTCTTCCTAAGGGGGAATGGGAACACGCTTGCCCCAAGCGATTGAACCAGAAAAGAGCGTCTTAGCTCTTACCAAACAGGCATTATTTTGCCATAGAGCCTTTTATCTCATTAGGCAAAAAAATCCTTCGTGAGTTCCCCCAGCTCCTCAATGGGCGCTTAGGCATTTGTGCGTCTTGCAGGGCCTGGCACGCCAGAAAGGCATCTACCAACAGATCTAATTTAGAAAATAAAGCTCGTAATCCAATTTTTAATCTGATGGAAATAATTTTGTTTGTACAATTTGAGATAAATGGATAGCCAAAGAGCGATCATGCGCCCCTTACTTTTTTTCCTCGCCATAACCATTGCCTGGTTTCATAGCCCTTCAATCAGGGCCAGTGAACTTGATTTAAAAGGCGTTTTTGTAGAAAAACAAGAGGATCCTAAAACCCACAGCGTGCGCGCAAAAGTGACCATCACAGATCCCATCAAACACCAAAAACTTAATATACATCTCCAAAATCCCGCTGTTATGATGCTTTTGCAGCCAGTTATGCAAAATAAAAATCTGATGATTGACCAAAAACCAGATTCTGTCACAATTTTGGCAAGTGAAGGACTTATTCAGCAAACGATCCCCCTCCTCGATCTAATGCTACCAAAGGAAAAAGGAACCATTGAGGCTTATGTACGCCTCTTCAAGCAGGCACCCGCCAAACAAGTTCTTTTTAATCTCCCCCATGATTTTTCTTCGCAAAACTATCTGGCTTTAAATCCCGATGTGGCTCAACACGCAAAGGAGAACAATCTGGATCCAGAGGCCTTTGCTGCGCGCCACTACGCAGAATCTGGACATTTGGAAAATAGGATTTTCACACAGTCCCTGCCCCAGGACTTTAATCCAGAACGCTACCTTGCTTTAAATCCTGACGTGGCGGCGGTGGCGGGGCTCGAAAAAGACCCCCAAGCCTTTGCCGTTTGGCATTATCTCCATCACCCCCATGAACAGAGATCATACAAATAAAAGGCCAGGTAACCATGCGGATTCTCTGACAAATGAGTGGCACATTCTTCGTTCATCAAAAATTTTTCATATGACCATGCCATGAGAGATCATTTTGGACCTTTCAGTGATCCACCCGCTTTCAGATCCCCATGCTTTCGTTATACAAAGCCCCTATGAAAAGTGATCAACCCCTTGAAATAAAAAGAACAATTTTGAAATCTTAAATATTTCTTAATTTTGACTTAATATTGACAATGAGTCCTTACCTTTATAGAATCGCTTCGTTCTAATCCGTGAGATTAGCCTTCTAGTTTTGGAGTTTAAGATAATGATGCATCGCCGTGCACGTTTATTTTCGTGCGTTGTTTTTATTGCCGTATCGACAACATTTTGTCACGCAAGTTCGCCCGAGTTTGACCTTGAGCAATCTGCTCGTCCCGTTTCTTACATCTCCTCTGTGACGTCGTCGGTAAGTGACGCGCTCCATTTTGCCATGGATAACTTTTTTGCCGCGATCAGTAAATCATGCCGCTCAGTTGCCACACGGTTGCGTCTTGCAGATAATAGCTCTCATCAAAGCCCCTTCATGGGCTTTGCACACTACAAAGCGAGAAATCCCTACTGGCATGCCCTCCCCTCTTCTCTTTTGACGGAGCTCAGGCAAGATAAATGGGCATCGAGCCATTTCATTTGGCTCCCTCATCCCCTGGAAAAAGAAACCTTTCTAAGAGATTTCACTCCCCCCCAAAGCACTCAGACAGACTCTGACCAAACTGTGGAAATGCTTAAAGACGCCATCGAAGAGCAGCAAAAGAACAGAAGGGTGATCGGGGCCGATACAGATCCTCATTGGGTCAACCCACAGAAGTTGTCCCCCGAGGAAAAATTTGAGTTGTGCCAACAGGAACTTAAAGAGGCTGTTTCTAAAATCAGCGCTTTAGAGAAATCCCATGAGAAAGAAATATCCGTCCTCAAGCGTGCTTACCTCAAAAAAGAGACGGCCTACCTTCAAAAAATTAGTTTATTGGAAGAACAGCTTTATGCTGTTTTGCGGGCACAATTTTCCATGCCCGATGATTTTGACCCAAATGTCTACTTAGCCCTCCATGAACATCTAAAAAAATATACAGATGAAAAAAATATGACAGCAGAGGAAGCGCATGAATTTGCTGTCACTCACTATAAAAACTATGGCGGTCCTTTAGAGCATTTGCCCTATAAAGTCGGCATGGAGACATCAATAATACTCCCACATAGCACGTCTGCTGACCAACCAGCCCTTGGCATACCCGATGGTTTTCCAGAGGATCTGATCTCTGTTTTATTAGAAACCCCTGAACTGATTATCCAGGCGCACCAATATAGGTTGAATCTAGAAGAATACACGCGTCGATATCTTGCCCTTACCTCTGCTGGTAGAGCCTAAGCCCCCCAAAAAAGCCTGGCTTGATGCCAGGCTTTTTTGCTTATAATTAATCATTTATAAAGAAAGACCCTATATGATCATCTTATGATTGTTGTCAGGCGGGGGCTTTTATGCGTCATTCTTTTTTATTGCTTCTCACACCTTTAGTAATGACTTTTGGATTCCCTCTTAAGGCCTCGGACCCCACTCCGTGGGATTTAAAAGAGGGCCGTGACTTGCTGAGTCATCCCCAGACACTTTCCCACCCAGGAACGCAAAGTGTGACTCGCCCGCCTATGGCCTCCCAGAAGGGCGCGTGTGCGGCTCAAACGAGTTGGAATACAAAAACGGTTCCGTGCCCCCCTTTGTCCTTGCAGCAGAATAAGGAAAAGGCTCCACCTTCTGATTCCGAAGAGGTGGTTGAGCGAGCACGAACCCAGGGTGTGATTGAGGATTACCGCATAAGTGACCCTCTCACCAATTAAGAAATACCATAAAAAAGACATGAAACTAAAAAGCCCGGTTTGAGCCGGGCTTTTGTTTTATTTAATAAGTTTAAAAAGGCGCTTGTAGCGAATGGCTGTGGGCCATTTCCATACTTCCCACCACCTGGCTGTAGTGGAAAAGAAAATAAGCTCAGCCCGGCCCACTAGATTTTCAGCCGGAATAAAGCCCACGGTTTCCTCGAGGCGGCTGTCACCCGAATGATCGCGGTTATCCCCCATCATAAAGTAATGTCCTTCTGGCACCAAAAATTCCCTCGTGTTATCAAGACGTCCCTGACCAAAAGGTTCGTGTTTTAGCATGGTGTGCTTTAAGTCACCTGGAAGGGTTTCCACATACTGCGGCACCTTTTCGCCCGCCTCATTAAAGACACGGTTTTCCTGACGAGAGGACCCCACAAGCTTGAGGTGATCCACAAAGTCTTCTTCGCGGGTAAGGGGGCAAGGATGACCGTTGATGTACAAGACCCCTTCTTTCATCTGTATGCGGTCGCCCGGAAGGCCAATAAGACGCTTGATCCAGACTTCATCCTGTTGGTGGGGAGGCGTAAAGACCACAACCTCGCCGCGCTTGGGTTCACTGCTAAAAAAACCTGTAATACGCCCTGAAAACAGAGGCGGGGCAAAAGGAATCGAGTACTTGCTATAGCCGTACTGATATTTTGAAACAAAGAGGAAGTCGCCAATCAGAAGCCCTGGCTTCATGGAGTCAGAGGGAATCACGTAAGGTTTGAAAAGAAAGGTATGGATCCCTAGCACGAGCACAAGCGCCCAAAAAAGAGACACGATTTGCTGTCCTAAGGTTTCTGGTTGTTTTTTCTTGGCCACGGTGCGTCCTTTCATTTGTGAACACTTGAGCTCACGGCGTTAAATCTCTCTTTTGTTATATACAGGTCTTGGCCCTTCAGCAAGGCAAGGGCTGTAATTTTTAGTTATAAAAAGCATATTGGCACCTGCCCCCCCCTATGGCACTTTAAGATGGCGAACATCAAGGATTTTACTGGTTATGAGTCACAACGTTTCCCTTCACGTCATCGTGCTGGCCGCAGGACACGGCACGCGGATGCGCTCAGAAATACCTAAGGTCATGCACACCCTTTCAGGGTTTCCTTTGGTAGAGCACGCGCTCCTCGCCGCAAAAAACCTAAAGGCCACCAGTACGACTTTGGTCGTGTCACCGTCCCTTTTACCCAGCGTGGCGCCCCTTCAAGAAAAAGACAGCGCTCTTAATGTTGCGGTGCAGCAAGACGCGAACGGCACGGCTGGTGCGGTCCTTGCAACCAAGGATATCTTGTCCCATGCCCAGGGGGTTGCCCTTATTCTTTTTGCCGACACACCCCTTGTGCGACCCCAGGTCCTGAGCGCCCTTGTGTCAACGCTCCTGGCAGACCCCAAGCGCGCCCTGACGATCCTTGCCCTAGAGGCCCCGAATCACCCCCATTACGGCCGAGTGATCTTAGACCCTGACCATCCCGAGCGCGTCACACGCATTGTAGAGGTCAAGAATGCAACACCAGAAGAAGAGGCCCTCTCCCTTTGTAATGCGGGCCTCATGGCGGTCAGGTGTGAATATCTTTTTGAGCTCCTCTCTCAGGTCACCCCAAACGTCCTAACCAAAGAGTTGTATTTAACGGACATTATCGCCCTTGCAAGAAAAGCTGGTCTTTTCGTCGGATGGGAAAAGGCTGACTTTACCGACGCCATGGGCATCAACACACGAAAAGACCTCGCCACCGCCGAGATCATCATGCAAGGGCGCCTGCGCGAAAAAGCCTTGGACCAAGGTGTTATGATGGTGGATGTCACAACGACGTACCTGTCCCTTGATACAACCTTTGGAAGGGACGTGATCCTTTATCCCCACGTGTATTTTGGGCGAGGCGTCACCCTTGGGGATGAAACCCAGGTCCACAGTTTTTCTCATCTGGAAGGGGCAATCCTTGAAAAAGGGGTGAGTGTGGGCCCCTATGCCCGCCTTCGCCCTGGCACGCATCTTAAGGAAGGGGCGCGCGTCGGCAACTTTGTCGAACTTAAGGCGACAACCCTCGGGGCGCATTCAAAGGTCAATCACCTAACGTATCTCGGTGACAGCACCGTTGGCGACAACTGCAATATCGGCGCTGGCACCATTACCTGCAATTATGACGGGCAGAACAAGCATAAAACCCATATCGAGGACGATGTCTTTGTGGGCTCCAACAGCACGCTGATCGCGCCTTTGCATCTGGGGCGCGGCGCTTACGTGGGGGCTGGCAGCACCCTCACCCAGAATGTTGCGCCGGGCGCCCTTGCTCTTTCCCGCACGCCCCAAAAGGAAATCCCTGGGGCTGCCCTTCGTCTTCAAGCTCGTTTATCTTCAAAAAAGGAGTCTTCTTAATCCATGTGCGGCATTCTTGGCATTCTTAGCACCCGTCCCGTTGTCCAACGCCTGATTGACGGGCTAAGGCGTCTTGAGTACCGAGGGTATGACTCTGCAGGAATTGCAGTCTTAGAAGGAACTGAGATTCAACGCCTTCGCGCATCTGGTAAAATCGCCGCCCTTGAGCGCCTTCGCGCGGATGACCCCTGCCTTGAGGCCGGCACCCTTGGCATTGCCCACACAAGATGGGCGACCCACGGCGCCCCCACGCAAATAAACGCCCATCCCCACCAAAGCGAAACCATCACCTTAGTCCATAACGGCGTGATTGAAAACCACGCGGAGCTGCGCGAATCGCTCATGCGTGACGGCTTTACCTTTGTCAGCGAGACCGACACCGAGGTCGCTGTCCATTTGATCGAGCAGCTGCGCGCGCAAACTGGTAGCCTTCTTAAAGCCGTCCACGAGGCGTCCCACCGCCTTAAAGGTGCTTTTTCCTTGGCAGTCCTTTCGTCCCAAGATCCAGATACCCTGGTCGGCGTCAGGCGCGCCTCTCCTTTAGCTGTGGGGTACGGAAAGGACGAGTTCTTTTTAGGCTCTGACGCCCTTTCTCTTGCAGCTCTCACCCAAACCATTACCTTCCTTGAAGAAGGGGACATTGCAGTCCTTACCCCAGCGGGGATTACCCTGTATGATGATACCTTGGCACCAGTCACGCGCGAGATCGTCGAGACAACCCTGACAGCAGACCTTATCAGCAAAGGGGGCTATCCCCACTTTATGCTTAAGGAAATTTACGAACAACCCGACGTGCTGCGTCATCTTTTACAGCACTACACCGAGTCACCAGACGCGCTGACCTTTCCCTTTTCCTGGCAGAACGTCCCGCGCCTGACCATCGTTGCGTGCGGGACCGCCTATTATGCCGGGATGGTTGCCAAATACTGGTTCGAGCGTTTTGGCGGCATCACGGTTGATATTGATATTGCCTCAGAATTCCGCTACCGCCAGCCGCCCCTGCCTGAGAAGGGTGTCGCCCTTTTTATCTCACAGTCCGGCGAGACGGCAGACACACTGGCGGCCCTGGAATACGCCAAAAGCCATGGCCAATACTGCATGGCACTTCTCAACGTGGAAAGCAGCTCCATGGCGCGCGCCGCCCACCAAGTGCTCCCCTTAAAGGCGGGGCCCGAAATTGGCGTGGCCTCAACCAAGGCCTTCACGGCCATGATTGCGGTCTTGGCCCTTTTGCTTTTGCGTATAGCCAAGGAAAAGGGGCGTCTGACACAGGAGGAGTGTGACGCCCATCTCGAAGACTTAAGGCGCCTACCAGTCCTGATGGAAGAGGTCCTGACCCACAGGGCAGAGCTTCGCGCCCTTGCCGAGATTCTGACAACCTCCCGGGATGTTTTGTATTTGGGACGCGGGGGGTCGTACGCCATGGCTTTGGAAGGGGCCCTGAAACTTAAGGAGATTTCTTATTTACACGCCGAAGGATACGCGGCCGGCGAGCTAAAACACGGGCCCATCGCCCTGCTTGCGGATAATGTTCCCGTTGTGACCTTGGCGCCCCAAGACGAACTTTTTGATAAGACCTATTCTAACATGCAAGAAGCGCTGGCGAGGGGTGCCCGCCTTATTCTTTTGTCCGATGCGGGCGGTGTGACCAAAGCGCGCCTGGGAGGTCGAGCCCCCGAGGCCGAGCGCCTATCGGTTTTTGAAGTGCCGCGCACGACGTACCTCACAGCTCCCATCCTTTATGCCCTGCCCTTGCAGCTTTTTGCCTATGAAGCGGGTCTTCATTTGGGCGCGGACGTCGATCAACCACGCAACCTTGCCAAGTCCGTCACCGTTGAATAAAGGAATGGCTGACCCACTTCGGTGGGCCTGCCGTTCCTTTGCTTTAGCAAAAGCTTATTCTTGATTTGATTCGCTGAGAAATGGAAAGGGAAACTTAGGACCTGCATAGCGGACGTCATCCCTAAAGAGCCACAGACCGTGTAGAGTGTCGATGAGCACGAGCCGGTCTTTTTTTGAGCAGCTTGTCGCCCCTCTCAAAAAGTTTAATCGAATTGCTTTATTTCTTTCTTCTAACCCATGGATCCACTTTGAAATCCTTATATCGAGATCCTGCTTTGAAAAAGATGCAGACGTCTCAAGAGACAGAAAAGCATCTCCAAATAAGACCTTTGTTACCATAAAGGGATCTATTTTTTGAGCATCTACAAGGTCCTCCACCTGTGATTTTGTCTGAGAAGGAGGCGCGTAACGAAGATCTTCCCTTAAATTAAATACTAAATGTTCCTTCTGTAACAAGGGATCCCGGACATACCTCATCAAGGGATGTGTGAGATCCCATTCAAACTCTGCCTGAAGACGGTCACACATTCTGGCAAGGTAAGAGAGTCGGTCCATCCACAAAGTCAGTACTTCATCGACTTTCTCAAGATATTGGCGTCTTTCATTGACGTCGTCAAAATGGTCAAAGTTTGCCTCTTGCGCGGTGGCTGCGTGCTTAGAAAGAATAACGTCCTCTCTTATTTCTTCGTCTGCCTGGCAAAAAGAGGTGGTAAAAAAAATAGCCATAAGGCTGTAAAGAGTCGCGCAGATACGCATGGGTTAATTCCTTTCGTGAGACTGTAACGGTTCTAGGGGTGCCTCTCTTGCCTTTTTTTGTGATTGATAGATTTTGCGCCACGCGCCGTGGTGTTTTTTATGCGCCTCGTAGGTTGCCGAGAAAACATGCCCGCCTTTCCCATCCGCCACAAAATAAAGGTCTTCTGTCTTGGCAGGCATCATAACCGCTTGAAGGGCGGCGCGCCCCGGATGACAAATGGGAGTGGGGGGAAGCCCCGCGTGCACATACGTATTAAACGGCGTTTCCTCTTTGAGATCTTCTTTTGAAAGGGCCCCACTAAGGGGCGCTCCTCTTTTAAGCCACAGACCGTACCTAACCGTTGCGTCACACTGAAGGGGGATGCCTTTGCGCAGGCGGTTAAAAAAAACAGCCGCAACGTAAGGACGCTCCCTCGCGATGGCTGTTTCTTTCTCGACGAGAGAGGCAAGGATAAGGGCGTCTTTAGGCGTGGCAAGCGGCAAAGACGGTGCACGTCCTTCCCAAAGGGGCATAAGCCATTTTTCTTGGGCTTTTTTCATACGCATAATAAGAGCCTCTATGCTTTCACCCCGTACAAATTCGTAGGTTTCGGGCAGTAACGACCCTTCTTCAATGGAGGGGATAGGTTCCTTGGAAAAAAGGTCTTTTTTCCCCTCTAAGGCCCTGATCAAAAGGGGTGTTTCCCACCCTTCCGGCAGGGTTATTTTGTGACGAAGAACGCGCCCCATCTGCAGCTGATCCAAGATGTAGGCAGGCGTCACCTGACCCTGAAACGCGTACTCGCCAGCCTGAAGAACGACACCCTGATGAAAAAGACGCACGCCCACCCGAAACTTCAAGGATGAGGGGATGAGGCCCTCTTGGAAGAGAGTTTGGCTGATTTTCTTTAAAGACGCCCCCCGTTCAAAGAAAACAATTTTTTCCTTAGGCAGGATCATAATTTGCCGGAAAGACTCCTTTGCCTTGTAAAGAAAAATGGCACAAAAAAGGCTCATCCCCAACAAAATGATGGAGATGAGCTCGACAAAAGGACGGATTCCTCGTTTAATCAAGACGACCAAAAATAAGAGACGCATTGGTCCCCCCAAACCCAAACGCGTTGGAAAGGGCCCGGCGCACCTTTTTTTCTTTTGCTTTTAAGGGAATAAGGTCGATACCTTGACAACTTTCCGAGGGGTTTTCCAGATTAAGCGTTGGGGGCATGACCCCGTCCCGGATGGACAAAATCGAGAAGATGGCCTCCACACCGCCCGCAGCCCCCAGAAGATGACCAATGGCCGACTTTGTTGAGGACATGGACAGATTTTCGCACGCAGATCCAAAAAGACGTTTTACGGCGCCAAACTCGATCTCATCCCCAAGGGGGGTCGAGGTCCCGTGGGCGTTGACATAATCAATCTCTTCTGGGGCAATTTTGGCGGTCCTAAAGGCCCCTTCCATGGCGCGAAAGGCGCCCGCACCGTCAGGGGTCGGCGCCGTCACGTGATACGCATCTCCTGATATACCGTACCCAAGGAATTCGGCGTAAATACGCGCGCCGCGCTTTTTTGCGTGTTCGTATTCTTCAAGCACCACAACGCCAGCTCCTTCTCCCATGACGAACCCGTCACGGTCGCGGTCCCAAGGGCGGGAAGCCTTTTCAGGCTCGTCAATGCGTGTTGACAGCGCGCGCGCAGCCGCGAATCCCGCCATACCCACAGGGCAAATAGCAGCCTCTGCGCCCCCTGCCACCATCACGTCAGCGTCGCCGTATTGGATCATGCGCGCTGCGTCCCCAATGGCGTGGTTTCCTGTGGCACACGCCGTCACACAAGCATGGTTTGGCCCCTTAAGACCGTACTTGATGGACACATGCCCTGACACCAGGTTAATGAGAGAGGCTGGGATAAAGAACGGGGATACCCGGCGAAATCCTTTTTGATGGAGGGTCAAAACCGTTTCCTCAATACGAGGAAGGCCTCCAATACCGGCACCAATCATGACGCCTGTGCGAAAACGCTCTTCATCGGTTTGAGGCGCCCATCCAGAATCTTCCATGGCTTGGCTTGCAGCCCCTACCCCATATACAATAAAGCGGTCAACTTTGCGCTGGTCTTGAGGCGGCATATAAAGATCTGCCTTAAACGCCCCCTCAACGCCTTCTCCCTCAGGCACAAGGCCCCCGATATTAACGGGAATGTCTTTCGTGTCAAAGCGCGTGATGCGCCCAATCCCAGAACGTCCGGCCAAAAGATTGGCCCACGTGGTCTTAGCGTCCCCTCCTAAGGGGGTTACAAGACCAATTCCCGTCACAACGACTCGGCGCATACGCTAATCCTCAAGGTTCTTAGGCAGAAAGGGCTTGTTGCTCTTGAATATAGTCGATGGCAGCTTGGACTGTCAGAATCTTTTCAGCTGCTTCATCGGGAATCTCAACGCCGAATTCTTCTTCAAAGGCCATGATTAACTCAACGGTTCCTAAACTATCTGCACCAAGATCATCCACAAAGCTTGCGGCTTCCGTCACCTTGGATTCGTCCACGCCGAGGTGCTCTACGACGATCTTCTTAACGCGTGCAAAAATGTCACTCATGAATTCTATCCTTATGTATACGTCTGTTACTAAAATAAAGGGGTCTTGGCCCCTTCAAACCCCCTCCAGACCCAGGGGGGGTAACCTGGGCCCGATCTTAGCGTGCTTTTGATCTGATCGGAAGGGGAAAATAGCTTTTTTAAATCATGGCAAGTCCACCATTGACATGAAGCGTTTGCCCCGTGATATAACCGGCCTCTTGACTGGCAAGAAAACAAACAGCCGCTCCAATATCTTGGCCGCTTCCCATGGCACCCATGGGAATCGATTTTAAAAGCGCTTCCTTTTGGGCGTCTGGCAACACTTCTGTCATGGCAGAGGTCATAAACCCAGGTGCCACACAGTTAACGGTAATCCCGCGCGTGGCGACTTCTTGGGCCAAAGATTTGCTCATACCAATGAGACCCGCCTTGGCCGCGCAGTAATTGGCTTGTCCTGGGTTACCCGTTACACCCACCACAGAGGAAATATTGATGATACGCCCCCACCGGCGCTTCATCATTCCCTTGAGAGAGGCGCGAATCAACATGAACGCGGCCTTGAGGTTGACATCCAAGACCGCTTGAAAGTCTTCATCTTTCATGCGAAGCGCAAGACCATCCCGGGTGATGCCGGCATTATTCACGAGAATATCAATCTCGCCCACAAGGGTTTCTGCGTTTGCCACAAGGTTGTTCACTTCCTCCGCTTGATCCAAGCGGCACAGGGCGGTGTGGGCGCGGGGAAGCTCACTTGCCAAAGCCTCAAGGGCCTCTTTGCGTGTGCCGCTTAGCACCAGGGTCGCTCCCTGGGTTGACAGCGCGCGCGCAATCTCCATACCAAGACCGCCCGCCGCCCCTGTCAAAAGGACTTTCTTTCCGTCTAATGAAAACATGCTTTTTCTCCTTATCCCAAATAAGCGTCAATGTCTGCAGGCGTGCCAAGGGTCACGGTTTCAAGGGTGGGCGCAATGCGCCTAGCCAGGCCCGTCAACACTTTGCCGGCCCCCACTTCCACAACGCGTGTCACGCCGCGCGCGTCAAACCCTTCCACCGTCTCGCGCCAGCGCACGCGTCCCGTCACCTGGGACACAAGAAGATCCCGGACTTCTTCTACTTTTGCCTCATGGGCCGTCACGTTGGCAATCAAAGGTAGGTTCAAGGGTGAAAGGGGTATCTTGGACAAGGCTTCCGCCATGACTTTGGCTGCAGGCGCCATGAGGGACGAGTGAAAAGGCGCACTGACCGGTAGCTTGACTGCGCGCTTGACACCCCGGGTTTTGGCTTCTTCCAAAGCGCGCTCGATGGCATCCGCGTGCCCGCTGATCACAACCTGTCCCCCACCATTATCGTTGGCAATGTCACAGACTTGTCCCCTTGCCGCTGCCGTCACGATGGCCTCGGTTGTCTCAAGGTCCACGCCTAAAAGGGCTGCCATGGCGCCAATCCCCACGGGAACCGCGTCCTGCATGGCAAGCCCCCTGATCCGTAGCACTTGTGCTGCGTCCCGTAAAGAAAGGGCGCCCGCCGCCACAAGCGCTGTGTATTCGCCAAGGGAATGCCCCGCCACACAGGCAGCGCGCGGCGCGGCGATGATTACGCCGCCCTCTTTTTCCAAAACGCGCACCACTGCCGTGCTGACGGCCATGAGAGCTGGCTGGGTATTTTGGGTCAACATCAGCTCTTTTTCATCGCCCCCGAACATGAGGGTGCTCAGCTTTTGGGATAACGCGTCATCCACTTCTTGAAAAACCTCCCGTGCCACCGCAAAGGTGTCGTAAAGGTCTTTACCCATTCCGATAAATTGTGATCCCTGGCCGGGAAAAACGAAGGCGTCCATGGTGTCTCCTTGATCCTTTATCATGGGCATAGAGTTAGCAGGGTTAAGGACGTCATTCAAGAATGCACAAGATTTTCTCTCTCTGTACAGCGCCTCATTCCATGCTAAAATACGCAAAAAACAGGGAAGCAGTATATGAAGCCGGTCATTCCAGGCCTTGCAGGGGAGCTCACAAAAGCGGGGCTTCTTGGCGCTGATCAGGCGCTCGTTTTATTGCAAGAACAGCGCGCCACCGGAAAACCCCTTGAAACCCTTATTGTTTCTTTTGGGTTTTTGGAAACCCAGATCCTGCATGCCTTTCTTGAGGATCAAAACAAGGTCCGCCTTTATGACCCCGAGATACATCACGTGGATCCCCTTCTTACAGAGTCTTTTGGCTACCATGAGGCTCTTCGCCATAAAACTTTACCGCTCTTTCAAGAGGGCGACACCCTGCACGGTGTTTTTGTGGACGTGCACGACGTAATCGCCCAAGACGCGCTTAAAAAGGCCTTTCCCCAATGCACCCGCGTGACAGCCTATCTTATTCGCCCCGACGCCTTTCAAGAAAAACTTGATCACGTTTATGATCAAAGGGTGGATTTATCGTTTTTTCTTGAAAGCCTCAGCCACGACTCTTCCCACGCCAAAAGCGGGGCGCAGCGCTTTTTGGACGCCCTTTTTCTTCGCGCCGTGAGGGAAAGGGCCTCGGACATTCACATGGAGCCTGATCAATTTTTTGTACGGGTTCGTAACCGCGTGGACGGGGTTCTGCGCCAAACGGTCATCTTTCACAAAGATCACTGGTCAGCTGTTTGTGTGTGTCTGAAAATCATGGCGGGCCTCAATATTGCACAAACAAGGCAACCCCAGGGCGGTCGCTTTCACTACGTCGTCGCGGGCAGGCCTGTTGATTTTCGTGTCTCGATTCATCCAACCCAGCACGGTGAGAATATTGTTTTGCGCCTTCTGGATCGCCTTTACGGACTGATGCCCCTCAAAGATTTGGGATTTTGTGACAGGCAAGTGGATATCTTGAAAAGTGTTTTAAAAAGCTCTGACGGTCTTATCCTTTTGACAGGACCGACGGGTGCTGGAAAAACAACGACGCTTTATTCGATGCTGGCCCACCTCGACGCACAAGCACGTAATATTATGACCCTAGAAGAGCCCATTGAATATAGCCTAAAGGGTCTTCGACAAAGCGAAATCAAGGATTTGGGAGGAGTGCGCTTTGGCGAGGGTGTCCGCTCTCTCCTGCGGCAGGACCCGGACGTGATTTTCATCGGTGAAATTCGTGATGAGGAAACAGCGTCCATGGCCCTTCGTGCGTCCATGACGGGGCATCTGGTTCTTTCAACCCTTCACACCAACGATACCCTATCGGTGGTGCAACGCCTCAAAGATCTGGGGGTGCCAGCCCACCTTATTGAAGGGAATCTCCTATGCCTTGTGGCCCAGCGTCTTTTGCGTCGCCTTTGCCCTGAATGTATGGAAAGCAGCGCCCAAGGCAACACCCCCAAAGGATGCACCGCTTGCCATTGGACCGGTTACAAGGGACGTTTTGCCATTGCAGAAGTTTTGCCCCTCACCCTGGACCTTGAACATAAAATGGTGCAAGGACACGCAAAAAGCGCTCTTCTTCAAGATCTTCAGGCCAAAGGGTTTGAAACCCTGTGGGATCGGGGCCTTGGGCATGTCCGAAGCGGCGCCACCAGCTATCAGGAACTTTGTCGTGTGGTCAGGCGCCACGGTTGGGAGAGCGCCCCTGCCGATTTACAACAAAACGAAAAGGGGTATCGTCGTGCGGAAGGATAATCATTTCCCTTATTTTTCAAGAGGCCTATATGCCTAACTTTGGTTATTACGCCCTGACCAAGGAAGGGATCAAGCAAAAGGGATGGGCCACCGTTCAGGATGAAACGTCTTTACGGCGTGTGCTCTCAGACCAAAACCTGACCCTTATTCGTCATTGGCACGCCCTGCCACAGTGGTGCCAGGGAAGGCGTGTCAAAGACACAGATCGTCAAGAGCTTTTTGCACATCTTGCAGCCCTTCATCATGCGGGATTTCCTTTAGAAGAAGCCTTTGAGCACTATCAAGGCTCCCCTTACACTGTATGGTTGTGCCGTGAAATCGCAAGGTCCCTGTGCCAAGGGCACACGCTCACAGCCGCCCTAACGCCTTTTTCAGACATGTTTGATCGCACGTGTTTTTGCATTCTTAGTGCAGCTCAAACCCCTACACAAATGTCGGATGCCCTGACCCATTTAGCCGAGCATTTCGAGTGGCGCACGCGCACCAAACAAGAGGTTGTAAAGTCTTTGATCTACCCTTTGTGCCTTTTAAGTGTGGTCACGTTCTTGATCGGCTTCTTGATGACCCAGGTTGTCCCCCAAATGGAACAGTTTTTGGCTCTGAGCGGCACTGAACCTGCGTTATCCGCCCAGATTTTAAAAGAAGTTTGTACGGTTATAGAACAATTTGGCGGTCATTTTTTGGGGATCATTTCATTTATAATCGTAGTACTGATTGTAGGTGTACGTTATGTTCCAGACATCAGGATGAGGACCGAGCGAGCAGTTCGGCAAATTCCCGTTGTCGGAGCCCTCTGGCATGAAAATCAGGTGCGAGTTTTCTTGCACAGCCTTTGCTTAATGTTACGTGCGGGCGTTTCTCTTCTTGACGCGCTTAAAGAAGCAACAACTTCTCAAAAAACTGCTTTTCAAAAGGATATGCAGGCGCTCATTCACAAGGTTTCTCAAGGATCCTCACTCGCCCATGCCATGGAACAGTCGCGGCTCTTCCCTAAAGAAGCTGTGCGCCTTTGCGCCCTTGGTGAAAAAGCTGGATCCCTTGAGCGCTATTTAAGCCGTGCGTCCTCCTTAATCAGCCACCGATTTCAACACAAAACACAAAAGTTTTTAGCGCTGCTTGAACCCTGCAGTCTTGTTTTTGTTGGCGGGCTTTTGGTGTGGATTGTTTCATCGGTTTTTGTGCCCCTTTACGAGCATATCACCCTCTTAGAGCGCACGTCATGAGCGAAACGTTTCTCCTTTACACCCCCCAAGGCGGCGCCTGGATTAAAGACGGCCACATGGAGGACATTGAGTGCCGAAAAGCACCTTTGCACCCTCCTCATGCTTACACCTTGCTTCTTGATGGATTTGATGAGGCTTTTTTGCAAGAACCATGGCCGGTCCTCTCGTGGCATGAGAAAAACTCATACGCCAAAAACCGTACACTGACGACGCATAGCGCCTTAAACGTACACTTTATGCGCGCACACGCAAACATCTTACAAAGCGCTAGCACCACGTTTAACGCCGACGCTTTAAACGTTTCTCCCCACAGTTTTTTAAAAGGGGTAAGTTTGCTTGCCTGGCATTTAGGACCTGCGTTTGAGGAGCCGACCTTGCTCTACCTCACCCTTCCATTACAAAGTCGACGCCTTTACCTGTTCAAGGATGGAGCACCTCTTTTTAGCCGCACGCTGACTTCCAGTGATCATGCTCTTCAAGATGATATTGACGCAACGCTTTATCATGTCGAGCGCTCCTTTCAAGTGCCAAGCAATCATATTGCCACCATATCCTGGGACGCCTCGGACCTCCTTTCCTTTCTTCAAAAGCAACGGCGCGCCCGTCTTGCGTTTAGCCATCCTCTGGTAAAAACATGTGTACGACTCCGACGAAAGCGCATAACGTTGGTCGGGGCGTGTGCTGCCAATATCGTATTGGCAAGCCTTACCGCCTACCAAGGCACAGATCTTTTCAAAAAGCGTGAAGCAATTCAAAATCTTGACCTTAAATTGAACTCCCTAAGCCAAACTGTCAAAGGCGTTACAAACGCCGCTGCCACTTCTTATGCCCCTCTTTTCGCTTTTGAGCGCCTTAAAACAGCGCCCCACCCGCTCCATGACCTAAAGGCGCTGGCCTCTTTTAATACAAAGACCATGGGCATCCAGGCCCTTTCTTGGAAAAAAATACAAAGAAACAAAGCGGCCTTAGAAGTACAAGTTTGTGCACGCACCCCCCTCACCCATCAGGCTTTTGAAGCTCTTGTGGTGACACAACAAAAAAGCATCCCGCGCTCTGTTCCTCTCGCCCTTGCCGAAGAAGCCACACCCGTCATTCACTTAGAGGAGGCCCTCCCACCCAGTCATCCCTGCATCGCGCTTCAATCACCTCACAGGGGGCGTCCATGATTTTTCTTATGACTCATCTGCGTCACCTTTGGATCCTTTGTCTGGTCCTTGGGTTTGTATGCGGCTCGCTTTTTTGGTATCGGCAACAGACAGAGAGCGTTTATGAAGAAAAACTTGAAGCAGTAAGAGGACTGACCGCACAACAAAACGCATTTCTCAAAGACCGCGCCTTTTTCAATGAAAAAAAGGGGCTTTTATCGCAGATGGCAAAGCAAAAATTTGTCTGTGACCCGCCGCCGTCCTATCCCGAACTTAAAGATCTTATCCTTCTTGATGCAAAAGCCTGTCATTTTGAGAAAATTCGTGTAGAAAGCGCTCCGCCTCGGCGTCTTGAAAATCTCCACCACCGCCCTGTTATCCTGTATTTTCAAACTGCGCTAGATACCGACCTTTATGGGTTTCTAACACGCCTTGAAACACATCTGCCGGCTGTTGTCCAATGGACGTTCTTGTCCCTTTTTGAAACTGCTGATGGCCACCTTCAAGGAGAAGTACATGGGGACTTAATGAATCATGCGCCTTAAATATCATTCATTTTTGTTGGCTCTGATGGTCACCGGCAACGCTGTCGCACACAATGAGCGGCCTTTATCCCTTTTTCACACCCCCGAGCATATTCAAAAGGTTATGCGTCTGCGCGCCGCCGGCCCCATTCCCTCTCATCACACGACATCCAACGCCCGACCCGCGCACGTTCGTCTGGACGGCCTTATGTACTTTGGTCCCACGTCTTGGCGCTTATGGATTAATGGTAAACCCTACGACAAACGGGTGTTTCCAAACCTAACCGTTGTGCGGGTCACGGCAACCCACGCAACCTTTTCGTGGCAGGATCAGGGTATCACCCACAGCTTTACGCTTGCCCCGTCCCATAGTTTTCCCCATAACAAAGGTTCACCATGACTCATTCCTGTCTTACTTTTGAGCATATCCAGTTGCACCGCAAACAAAATCTCGTCTTTGAAGATCTTTGCTATAGATTCGACCACGGAAAACGTTATGCCCTTATGGGACCAAACGGAAGCGGAAAGTCATCTCTTTTGCACGTGGCCATGGGACTTGTGGCGCCCCAAAAAGGTGTGTGCACCCTCCTTGGAGGAGCGCCCGCACGGGCGCGCATCCGCGTCAGTTACCTGCCCGAGAAACTCTTTTTTTTTCCGTCCCTTGCCGCCAAAGATCTTTTAAGGACCTTGACCACAAGCCCTGATCACCGTGCGCGTGCAGGTGACTTTCTAAAAACACTGGAGTTTAGCAACGGGCTTTATGACAAATCCTTGAGAGATCTTTCGAAGGGAAGTTATCAAAAAATCCTCCTCAGCATTTGTCTGACGGCTGAAAAGGAACTCTACCTCCTTGACGAGCCAACAACGGGCCTTGATCCAGAGAGCATAGACAAGGTCCTGAAGATGATGGCAGATCTTTCCACGCAAGGTCGCACGGTTTTGTTCACAACGCACAACATCGAAGAGACTAAAGACGTCGATACGCTGCTCACGCTTCAAAACCACCGACTCTTTCCTCTTGAAAAAAAGAAAGCAATCGATTATCATAAGAATACTTGGGGTGCTTTATAGGCCCTGAGATGAAGACGAGTATCGCTCAAAAGGAGGATATGATGATGAGAGCACTTGACTTAACACCCCTTTTCCGTTCCAGCATTGGATTTGACCGTTTGTCCCGTTTGGTGGACTCTGCCCTTCGCGCAGAAGAAGGCATGGGTGGGGGCGGTTATCCCCCCTATAACATTGAACGGCTAGATGAACAAACATACCGCCTGACCATGGCCGTTGCAGGCTTTAAAGATCATGACCTGAGCATCACTGTTCAAGACAACACCTTGACTGTGTCAGGACGCGCGCGCCCTGAGGAAGAAGGCATCGAGTACCTTTACCGCGGCATTGCCGGACGCGCGTTCGAGCGCCACTTTCAACTGGCTGACTTTATTAAGGTCGGCCGCGCGAGCCTTGAAGATGGGATCCTTCGCATTCTTCTCGAGCGTGAGATCCCCGAGGCCCTTAAACCTCGTCAGGTGATGATTGAAACCGCCAAAGCGGCCCCCAAAGCGGGCCTCATAGAACATAAATAACAGCTAGGTTACTCCTCACAAACGGGCGATTCCCAGCGGCTCGCCCGTTTCTTAGGGCCTAAAATTAACTTCCTGCTTATAAACGGCTTCCCACCCTTCATAATAAATTCAATATACCCTTGGCAAGGATTTATAAAAATATTGACAAAAAATGAAAAAACCTTTAAAAAAATTTTGATTTATGAATAAATCGATTAAATCACTCAAGCTCTAATCTTAATACAAAGGATTTATTATGAAAAACTCATGTTCTCTTTTCCGTCTTCTGTTGATGGGAATTGCTCTTGCCATGACCCCAACTTGTGGTGCGTCCCCTGACACCGACATGAAAGAGGATAACATCTTCCCCTTCACCCTCCTTCCTCAAGAAGTTCAATGGCAGACTTTTGGCCATCTCACCCCTACCGAACACGCAAAAGTTGCCCCCACATGCAAGCTATGGCATCAAAGCTTTCAAGAGCATCTCGCAAACCCTTTGCGCTCTGAGCGAGGCCAAATGTTGCATGACCCCGTGACACCGTTTCAGCACTTTACACCTGTTGAAGCCGAAAAAAGTCTTACCCTTACCCTTGAACAAGACGGCTTTGTCTTTGTTCCCTTTGGTCACGAGGCGTTCCTTAAAAATCTGAACGTAATAAGTGATCAGGATGTAATCCCTCTTCTGCCTCATCTTTACGCCAAGGCTTTTGGCACGAAAGAGGATCCTCTCTCTCCTGAAGATGTCGCGTGCCTTAAGGCTGTGATGCCCTGGTCACGGATCGCACTCACCTCGACGAATCAAGAAACCTCTAAAGAGAAAGCGCTGGAAAGCCTTCTTGGTCTTGAGGGTAACCCACGTCTTGTCCGTTTTTCAAAAGAGCTGCCTTTACAGCTTTTAAAAAGCGAGCCACGAACTTTGGTTCTAACATTCTCAGAACTAACCCAGCATCAAGACTTTTTACCCCCCTTTTTCGCGGCTCACCCCGATCAACAGGTGCATTTAGTCGCAGATGACGCGTATTTTGCGCAAAAGTATAATACCTCTAACTGGCATTTTGCGTTTATTCCAAGCGAAAAAATTCTTGATTTGCCTGCAAAAAGTCTTTCAACGGTGCGCCACCTCATCTTGTCCGACCCCCACCATATGGTCACCGGTATGGGGTCACGCTTCTTGATGGATGCAAAAGATCTTCTTTCCGTTGATATAAAAGGTTTTAACAAGGTGCAAACCCTTCAGCCGGGCTTCTTGAAAAACGCAACGTCCCTTTGTGAGCAGTCAAAGAAGAAGATTCAGCAGTTTAAAGATGAAGTGGCCAAAGGAAGGCCAGCTTTGCACCCTGATTTTAACCCCGTAGCTTATTTGTCGAGCGGCGCCCTTTAGAATCCCCATAGAAAAATAAGGACACCCACCTTTACTTGTCAGCATCCCTTTTGGCTTTTTGATCAAAGAAGTCAAAAGGGATGTTTTTAGCCTTTAACGCGACGTAAAAAGCTTTAGGATACCTGGGTTCTCAGGTGAGCCTTTGCCGTTTCACCTTACTTATCCTTTGACGCCCTTTAAGAAATGCTGCCTATGCTCCTCTTGAAGGTTGCGTTGATGACCTCCCTCCACATCGATGATGGACAAAAACGTGCATGACCAAAGTACACATTGCCTTCTTTGAAAACACCCACATGGTTGGGACCTCGGTGGCAAAGACTTTCCACCATGACGCGCACAAGCCCTTCGGAATCTGCAAGGGGCCTCTGGCGCCAACATCACAAGCCCTGCAATTCCGCACATGGTTCATTTTCCTTTGGTCCATGGATAAAAAGTCATCATTGGTTTTTTCGTGGGCTCGGCAAGGGCGCGCCCCCGTGGCGACGGGGATAACCCTCTTTTTCTTTCGTCACGCAAAATACCTAACGACTTAAACCATAAGCACTCTCCCTCTTGCACTCAAAGGAAAATACAAAATAAATTTGACAATTTTTTTTTAATGATCCTATGTAGAAACATACAAATCAAAAAAAGGATTTTACATGAAACAATTTCTCTCTCTTTTCAGTCTTCTCTTGGTCGGCGCCAGTCTTGCTGTCAGCCCTGTATGTCAGGCGTCTGCCACCCCTCTTGACGATACAGAAAATCCGTCTTCCCTCAGTCGCCTTCCCGTGAAACTTCAATGGATCATTTTAGAAAAACTCACCCCTGAAGAAGAAGGCCGCGTCGCCACCGATTGCAACCTCTGGCACCAAGGTGCTCAAGAACATTTAACAGCGCCCTTGCGCCTTGAATGCGATCAGATGCTCTATGACGTCCCTACACCGTTTCGGGACTGGTCGCTTTTGGCCGCAAATAGGGCTCTTGCTCTGACCCTTGACGAAGACGGCTTTGTCTTTGTACCCTTTGGCCCCTACTATTTTCCAGAACACAGCACCGCGCTTTGTGATGAGGACGTCGCCCCTTTCCTGTCGCAACTCTATGAAAAAGCGTTTAGCGAGAAAAAAGAAGCCCTTTCATCCCAAGATCTCTTGTGCCTAAAGGCAGTCCTTCCTTGGTCACGTGTGGTGGTGGATCTACAAAAAGAGGGGATGAAAGCAAAGGCCTTAAACGTCCTCCTTGACCTTAAGGGTAACCCATCACTTATTCGCTTTTCACAGGCTCTAACGCGTGAAATAGTGCAAAATACCCCCCACACTCTGGTTTTAACCAATCAAGAGCTGAAGCATTATCAAAGAAGGCTCAAGGATCTTTTTGGAGCGCACCCAGATCAATGTGTTCACTTAGTGACAGAAGTGCCACGTAACATAGTGATAAGGAGTCCCTCTTTTCCATCCTCCGAGCCCATAGGCTGCCTTGCCTTGAGGGAAGGGCTTTTGAGCGGCGTGCGCCATCTTAGGGTGTCAAACCCCCATCATGAAGCCGCCCTCGTGGGAAAGTTCTCACTCGCACCAGATCTTATCTCCCTTGATATAAAAGACTGGAGCGCGCTTAGGCAAGTATTCGAGCACTTTGCCGAAGGCGGCGTCTCTCTTGTCTCTTTTGACCCGAGGGGACTTACCGGTGTCGTCAAACTTGATGAGACCTTTCTTCACCACGCCACAAACCTCAATGATGACTCAAAGAAGAAAATCGAGCGGTTCAGAAAAGAGGTGGAAGAACGACACACAAAAACGCAAAAAAAGCGTGTCGGTTAAGGACGTTAATACCCAAACTGGGTTTCGGGCAAGGTTTGTCCGCCGTCCACAACTAACGACTGTCCCGTGATATAGTGCGCCTCGTCACTGGCCAAAAACAGGTGCGCGTGGGCAACCTCATGGGGGGTGCCAAGGCGACCCATGGGGATGGGGGCGACGCGCTCTTTGATCGCCTGTGGGGAATTTTTCTCGAAAAGCCCTTCTGTTTCAATATTGCCAGGCTCGACGGCGTTCACCGTTATGCCGTCCCGGGCAAGCTCAACCGCGATGGTTTTCATAAAACCCGTCAGCCCCGCCTTCGCCGCCGTATAGTGGGACTTTCCAGGAAGTCCCACGCGTGGTCCGGAAATCGAAGACGTATACACAATGCGGCCATATTTTTGTTTTTTCATTTGGGGAAGAACGGCTTTGGTCACCAAGAACACACCGTCTAAATTGGTTTCAAGGGCCTCGCGCCACTGGGCATAGGTCATGTCTTCGGCCTTAGTGAAGGGAAAAAGGCCAGCGGCGTTATGGATCAAAACATCAAGGCGTCCGTGTATTTTAAGAATCTCCTCCACAACGCGCCTCATGTCTTCTTCCTTGGTGATGTCGGCGACCGAATACCTGATGTCTCCTCCCTTGGCTTTAAGATCGTTTGTCACCTTTTTCAGCTTTGTTTCGGTCCGGCTGATGATGGTCACGCGCGCGCCTTCCCCCACAAAAACGTCGGCAATGCCACGGCCAATCCCTTGACTGCCGCCTGTGATCAAAACGACTTTATCTTTCAGGCGGTCTTGGGCGTGAAGGCTCACGCTCCAAAATCCTACCAACATCAACGCGAGGCTTTGTTTTATCATCGGATTATCTTTTCTTTGCTGGCATGTCTTACAGGGCGTCACCCCATTCCTTTTTCTTGTAATCATGATAAAGCGCTTTCTGCTTTTTCGAGATCGTCCGGCGCACCAGCGCCCCTTCTGCCTCGCACGCGTCCAGGATTATGTGCCCGGAACGCTTTAAGGGGGGGCGCACAAGTCTGCCGTGGGGAAGGGCTGTTTCCTGGGGAGACACAACCAGATAACTGTATTTTTCAAACTCAAAAGGGTGGGTAACGTCTTTAACCTGACGGTGAAGGGCCTCTCGCTTAACGGGCACATTAAAGTGGCACCAGTCCGGCGCCCTTAAGGGACAGGGAGCCGCGTGGGGGCAAGGGGCCACCATATGCGCGCCCTTTTGCAACAGAAAATCCCTTGCCTCAAGAAGTCCTTTGGCGTGGCTCGGCGTCCCGGGTTCCACCATGATAAGATAACGCGCCGCACACGCATACCCACGCGCCAGCACCTCAAAACGGCGCGCGGGATCAAGCTCTGCCCACACATAGCTTAAGACCACCAAATCAGCAGGCTCGGCGCCTTGGTACGACAGAAGATTTTCCTTTTGATGTATAATCGCAAGGGCGTCGTCTTCTTTCCACAACTCTTTCGCAAGGGACAAAAGCTCTGCATCTTGCTCAACCAAGGTGGCTTTTTGAAGGGGCGCAAGCCCCTTAAGAGCCCATATTACCGTCCCCGGACCCGCCCCCAGATCCAAAAGACTTGTTATCTTATCCATATCTGGCACAAAGCCCAGGACCGAGCGCAAGGCCGCGTAGGTGCTGGGCATTCGGGTTGCAAGGTACGACAGACGCTGGGCACGCGTGTGCATGCGCACATCCCCATGCCCATGATACCGGGCCGTTAAGGCCGCGCGCTCTTGCTGCAGAATAGATAACGACGTGTCATCACAAAGCTTTTTCAAGCGTTGATATAAAAGGGGTGGCAGGTCAATCAAGGTGATTTCTTTCTTTGAGGAAGGGCACTTGGGTGCGCCTTTTCATATACTGCTTTCAGGTGCGAGGTCTGCACTTCTGTGTAACGCTGGGTGGTGGAAAGGCTTGCGTGGCCCAAAAGCTCTTGAATGGTGCGAAGCTCTCCCCCGGACGCTAAAAGATGCGAGGCATAACTGTGACGCAGGCTGTGGGGCGTTGTGTGAGTGGGCAAACAAAGCTCTACCCGCAGGCGGCGTACTTGCCGCTGGGCAACGCCGGGGGCGAGCCGAGCGCCTCTGGCCCCTAGGAAAAGGGGCGCTTTGGAATTTTCTTTTTGGGGATGCACGTGCACGCACGCCTCAATGGCTTTTTGAACCACGGGCAAGAGCGGCACCAGGCGCTCTTTACGCCCCTTTCCCATAAGGCGCAGCTGCGCGCGCGCAGGCACGACGTCTTCAACGTTAAGAGAAAGCGCCTCACTCAGACGAAGGCCCGCGCCGTAAAGAAGGGTGAGAAGACATTGATCACGCTTGTCCATCCACACTTCGGTGTTTTCTTGGGGGGCGCTGGCGGTCAGGGTGCTTGCGTCCTCTTCGCTTAAGGGACGGGGCAAAATGGTCGAGAGTCTTGGCGATTTCAACGCGTCTAGCGCGTTGTTTTCAATCCCGTAACGCAGATGTAAAAAGTGGTAAAACGTGCGGAGCGCTGACAGAGCACGGGCATTGGAGCGCGCGCCCACGCCGCGCGTAAGGCGTGTGGCAAGAAAACTGCGCACCTCTTGGGGCGTCAGGTGCCCAAGAGCCGCGGGAGAAAGAATGCCCTCTCCCCGAAAGTCTTGTAGGAAAGTAAGGAAATCTTGCAAGTCCTTGCCATAATTCAAAACCGTATGGGGGCTTGCGTCTTTTTCGACCACAAGGCTTGTTTGCCACGCCTCCAAAAGCCCTGAAAGAGCATCCCCCAAAAAGGTCAGATCTGCCACTTATTTGTCCAGGATCGTTTGGCCCGTTGCTTGCCAGTCCTTTTCAAAAAGCTCGAGGCCCTTTGTGGTCAGCGGATGGGCATAAAGTCCCTCGAGGACCTTGGGCGGCAAAGTCGCAACGTGGGCACCTGCCTTAGCGGCTGCGACCACATGATCGGCGTTACGTACAGACGCCGCCAAAATCGCGGTTTCATAGCCACCCTTTTCATAGATTTCACGGATGTCAGCAATAAGCCCAACACCGCTTTCACCAATGTCATCAAGCCGTCCCATAAAGGGTGATATAAAGGTCGCGCCCGAGTTTGCCGCAAGAAGTGCTTGGGCCGCTGAAAAACAAAGGGTTACGTTCACACCAATGCCTTGCTTGGTCAAACGGTCACAGGCCTTAAGGCCGTCCTTGGTCAGCGGCACCTTAATAATAATGTTGTCGGCAATGGCGCTGAGGACTTCAGCTTCTGCCAGCATACCGCTGACGTCAGGCAGAGTTACCTCAGCGCTGATGGGGCCTTCAACCAACGAGCAGATTTGGGCCAGCACGTCCTTGATGGCCCGACCGCTTTGGGCGATAAGGGTCGGGTTCGTTGTCACACCCATGATCATACCAGTGCTGGCCCACTGCTCGACCTCGAACACATTGGCGCTATCAATAAAAAATTCCATCTTGATTCCTTTCTTTGACTTTCTTTAACCCTAACGAAAGATTTCTGTCGCTACAAGCGCCCTTGACCTTAAAAAAACACCGCGTTAGAGTGCCATCATCATCTGTCGTCAGCCACTGCCGCAGTAGCTCAGCTGGTAGAGCAACGCATTCGTAATGCGTAGGTCGGGGGTTCGAATCCCTTCTGCGGCACCACCTTATTTTTAAGAATTTCGCACTTTATTGAACGTCGCCCTTTGCACGCGCGGGGCAAAGGGCGACGTTTTAGAGAGGGGATTACTTTTTACGCAAAATCACAGACAAGTACCACATGGTGGGGTCATCCTTGATCACTGTGTGATCAATCAAAGTGAACAAATTGCCAAGATAAGGCACAAAAGTCTCTAAGGTGTGATAGAAGCGACCTTGACGGAGGACATGTTGCCCTTCGGAGTTCATAAATTCAACTTTTTGAGAGGGCTTTATAAGGTCAGGTATCTCAGTAGCGCGCACTTCATCCGGAACAATGGAAACACCCACAGGGATCGCAAAGCCAAGACTAATATCACTTTTCGTATCTTAGAAAATCAAACCCGGGTTTTGAATCTCTTCACATGTTCTTTTTTGAAAGGCTTCCCACTCTGGCTCTCCTGGCGTGGGCGTCAAAAATGTCAGGGTCGCATAACCGCCAGGTTTTGTCGCCAACGCCATATTCTTGATCATGGTGCTTGTTTCTTGAGGGTCCAAAAAGTGCAATACTTTATTGGCGTTCACAAGGGAAAAACGGCTGTGCCAATCCTCTGGGATCTTCAGTTCGGGATCCGCCAAATTGCCTTTTCTATAAGAAATCTGGGGCGTCAGGTTTAGTTTACCGCATACTCTGGCAACTTCTTGCTTAAATGCGCCAATCTGCTTTCTGTGAATATCGATGGTGGTCACTTTTTTCCCAAGGGCAAGAGCCACAAGGGTATCGGGACCCATACCCGGACCAATATCAAGAATTTCATCGGCGTCGGACTTCATACACAACGAAGCAAAAGGGCCAAGGACTGTGGCAGATGGGGGAAAACTATAGCCGGCTTCACTCTTAATTTTTCCCACACCGTCCCGAGAAATACCGCCGTCATCCTCGAGAATGGCCTGGGGATCTTGGGGCAAAAGCCGCAAAACCAGTTTAGCCCGCACACGCGATCTCACATCTTCAACGGCTTTGTCGACGGCATCAGCGCACGAAAGCCCCGCGAAATCAGAAAACTGTACGCTTGCATGGCGGCTTTGGTCTTCTAAGGACTCTAACGCATTCCTGCCCTGGCCATCACAGGCCTAACCAGCGGTGGCCGTTGCGCTTAACACACACCAGACGCTTCCAATGATCATTGAAAAGTTCTTAACTAGTATTTTCATGTTTCCTCAATAAAACATTTTTGACAAACCGAAAATTCGTACACTTCCTTATTTGATGTGTCAATTTGGAAATCTAGTCAGAGGGCATTTTTGGCAACCCCGTCCATGACCTCACAGGCAGATCGTTACAATGTTTATGTTGACAAATCGTAAAGAAATATATAAATAATGAGTGCGTTTTATAGATTTGCTTTCTATTTAAAATTCACTGGATAACGTCATGAATCTTCGCCTTTTTCCTTTTTTGTTTCTGTGCTCTAGCCACCTGACCCTTGCAAGCTTGCCCGATGAGGATACCACGAGAGAAGTGGCACTCAAAAGTACCAGCGTGGATCAAAAAGCAGGTTGGCCCACTAAGTACACGCCCAATCGGGCGGGCATTCAAGAAATCCTTACTGCGCTTAACATTACTGAACCTCTTGAAAGCACGCCGGCGGCTGTGGGGGGATTTGGCGAGGTTTACTTTACAAAAAGTTACGCCATCAAAATTACTCTGAGCACCGATTATTCAACAGAAACAAGAAATTTAAGAAACTTAAAAACGTCTCAAAAATCTACTCCTGTAGCAGGATTTCGTCTAAGTTTACCAAGAGTAATCTGCACCCCTTATTTCGAAAGTGGTACGTACTACAAAACGCGCACCTCCACACAACACGTCTATATTGCTGAACGCTTAAGGCCTGCCAAAGCCATGGAATCGGTTGCTCGTGACGCCCTCTCCACCGGTTCTCAAGAGGATCTAGATCTAGGCTATTCTTTTGGGTATCGCCTTGCTGAATTTCAAGCCAAAAATCTAACAAAAGCTTGGTGGGATGACTATTATTCAGCCGCCGCGCACATCGATTTGAATCTGAGAAATATTTTTCCCATGTCAAGACCCGAACACGGCACGCCTGGCGCCGTGGCGCTCATTGATTGCGCGGAGGTGCTGGATGGAAGCTATTCCACAAAACGTAAACCCATATCCGTTGATATGATTTACTTTTTGATGAAGTTACAAGCGTTTTTGCCAACCTTTAGCGGCTACAAAGCGCTTTCACCCTCAGTTCAAAAACAAAGAATGGACGGATTCATTCACCACGTTTTTCTGGGTTATTTCGCCGGGCATGCCCAGGATAAAAGGGCAAGCATCAGAGATTTTTATTTGAGTGATCTCAGTTACACCGAGGCTAGAAATAAAACTATGTATAGCTTTCCGGGTGATCTCTTCACTTACCGTACGTTTCACACGGCAATCAATGCTGCTTTTCAAACATTTTTGCTCCCCCCTCAATACCCAGTGCTTCCAAGAGATTTTGACGCAGAACGCTATATCGCTCTCCAGGGCTTTGAGAATCTGCCTGATGTAAAAGGAAAAGATCCCTCCCAGCGGCAGGCGTGGGCCGCAAATCACTTCAGAGATTTTGGGCGCTCTGAAGGTCGACACTATATTATTTTACCCCGCGGATTTAACGCCGATGGCTACCTCAATAACAATCCCGATTTACTCTCTTTGGCAAAGTTTTATGTTACAAGAGGACATCAACACCTATGGCTTATGGGACATTACTTGACCTTTGGCAAGAATGAAGGACGCAATTACTTTGACGGTCTTCCCAGTGGCTTCAATCCTGCCGTATATTTGCATCTCAATAAGGATGTCGTGAGTGCGGCCCAGCGCCAAGGGGTCCTGACCCAAGGAGATTTACATTCTTTTGCCTACGAACACTATTGCTTCAATGGACGCGCTGAAGGGCGCGCTTACCTTACAGAGCTGCCAGAGGGATTTGATCCGCTCAAATATCTCGATGCAAACCCCGACTTGCTAAGAGAGGCGCAAAAAACATGCAAGACTGAAGGATTATTAAAGTCATACGCCTACGATCATTACCACCGTCATGGCCGCGAGGAAGGACGGCCCTGTCTTGCTCCTGCACCAAAGGGGTTCATTCCTGACGACTACTTGGCCCTCAACCCAGATGTGAAGAATTTTGCCTTAAGCCAGGGCCTTACTGCTGCAGGTCAACAACGAACGTACGCTCACACACATTACTATCTTAGTGGTCGCAGCGAGGGGCGTCCTTATCTGACATGCCTCCCAGCCGGTTTTTTGATCGCCAATTACCTTCATTTGAACCAAGACGTTGTGAAAGCTGCAATCCAAAATGGGGATACCACCCAAGGCAAAATGCATTCATTTGGCTATGATCATTACTACACCTGTGGGTATGATGAAGGGCGCCCCTACCTTGTGGATCTTCCCCCTGGTTTTGATGCCCTCACGTATATCAACGCCAATCCAGATCTCATAAGGCTTAGCAGAAGCAGGGCCAGCGGTAGTGGAAAATTGAAATCCTTTGCTTACGACCACTACTACCGTCACGGTCGCGAGGAAGGGCGCCCTTACCTTGCCCCTGCTCCAGATGGTTTTAGCCCTGACAACTACCTCGCCCTTAACCCTGACCTAAGAGAAGATGCCTCAAAACAAGGCCTGACAACCATAGGTCATCAAAGAACATATGCACATAATCACTATTTTCTAAGTGGTCGCGATGAAGGGCGGCCGTACCTCGCAACCTTGCCTCATGGGTTTTTGGTAGCCAATTACCTCGACCTAAACCCAGATATTGTGAATGCCGCCATTCAGAATGGCGACAGTACCCAAGGAAAAATGGCCTCCTTCGGGTATAATCACTATTACACCTGTGGCTATGATGAAGGACGTCCTTATCTCGTTGATCTACCGGATGACTTCGATCCGCTAATTTATCTTGACTCTAATCCAGATGTATTAAGCATCGCCAAAACCAAGTGTCGGTCGCCGGGTCAACTCATGTCTTTTGGTTATGATCACTATAACCGCGTGGGGCGCGCGCTCAAGCTCTCTTACTTAGGTGTTTTACCAGAGGATTTTGAAGCGCTTCTTTATTATCACTATAACAAAGACGCTTTTGCTTTGGCTCTTCAGGAAGGAAATGCGACACCTGAGGCCATAGAAGAGTATGCTGGCAAACATTATCTGCGTCACCGAAAGCGTGACTACCGTCGGTACAAATAAGAAAGTTAAGAAAGCCTTCACCCCATCGCACTTCTCTGGTGCCGTGGGGGTGAAGAGTCGCTACCGAATTCTAGGCCGCTTCTTTGAAGCAATAATTCGTTTCGGACGCCTTATCGCTGAAAAAGAAGGCAGCGCACATGGCTTTGGAGGTCTTTGTGTTGCGAGATAAAGTGAAGACCCGCCTTTTCAAAAAGAGCTCTCACGTCTTCTTCTTGCCCGGCCCCAATTTCTAGGGCGCAAATACCCTCAGCTTTAAGAAGGGACACGCTTTGACGCGCGAGAATTTCGTAGGCCTCAAGGCCTGTCACGCCAGGTGTCAGGGCCGAGCGCGGATCATAATCCCGCACGTCCAAATCAAGCGTCTCCACATCACACGCAGGGATATAAGGCGGATTACTGATGAGCAGGTCCACAGAGCCCAAAAGGGCGTCCGCCCAGTTGCTTGCCACAAAAAAGGCACGTTTAGAAAGTTCATGACGCGCGGCGTTCCTTTGCGCCATTTCAAGAGCGTTGATACTTTTGTCGATTCCCACCCCCCAAAACTGAGGAAGCTCTGTGAGAAGCGCCACAAGAAGACAGCCAGATCCTGTCCCAAAATCTAAAAGACACGGTGCAGCGCTTGTTCCCCAAGGCCTTTGGGGATGGTTTTTGAGAAAGGAAAGGACAGTTTCAATGAGAATTTCGCTGTCGGGTCTGGGATCCAAGGTATCGGGTGAGATCTCGAACGAGAGGCTCCAAAATTCCCTGTATCCTAAAATGCGCGAGATGGGCTCGTGCCTCAGACGTCTTGCAACCACCTCTTGGTAAGCCTCCCACGCAGACGTCGTTAGCATGGCACCCCCATCGAACCCAAGGGTTGTGGGATCTTTTTTTAAGACACCTCCCAAAAGAAGGCGCGCCTCGTGACGGGCGCGGGTATTCGCAATTTCTTTAAGGGCGCGCGCGCCCCATAAAAGGGCGTCTTCTTCTGACGTCGTCTTAGGACTCAACGGCACTTAGCCTTTGAGCTTGATCTTCGGTGATCAGGGCCTCAATGATTTCCTCAAGGGCGATTCCGTCCATAATCTGATCAAGCTTATAAAGGGTGAGGCCAATACGGTGATCACTCACACGTCCTTGGGGATAGTTATAGGTGCGAATGCGCTCGGACCTGTCGCCCGATCCGATTTGGCCTTTTCTGGCGGCCGCGCGTTCGGCGTCCTTCTTTTGACGTTCCAGATCATAAAGCCTAGCACGCAAGATCTTGAGGGCTTTTGCCTTGTTTTTGTGCTGAGACTTCTCGTCTTGTTGTTGAACCACAAGACCTGTGGGAATGTGGGTAATGCGCACGGCGCTGTCGGTCGTGTTCACGGACTGGCCCCCAGGACCACTTGAGCGGAACACGTCAATACGAAGATCGTTTTCGTTGACTTCGATATCCACTTCTTCAGCTTCAGGAAGCACGGCCACGGTGGCGGCTGAGGTGTGAATACGCCCGCTTCCCTCGGTGGCGGGAACGCGCTGGACGCGGTGAACGCCGGACTCGAACTTAAGACGCGAGAACACACCGCGCCCCGACATGGTCAAGGACACATCTTTCACGCCGCCAAGCTCGTTTTCGCTAAGTCCCATGACCTCGGTGCGCCACCCTTTGATTTCAGCGTAACGCTGGTACATGCGCAGCAAGTCCCTGGCAAAAAGAGCGGCCTCGTCCCCTCCTGTGCCCGCGCGAATTTCCAAAATCGCGTTACGCTCGTCGTCGGCGTCCTTAGGGAGCAACAGGATTTTTACTTGATGCTCTAGCTCTGGCAGGCGCTTTTTCAGGCTAAGGAAATCGCCTTCGGCCATTTCCTTCAGGTCTCGGTCAAGCCCCTCATCCGACAGCATCTCTTCAAGATCTTTAAGCTCTTGGGAGGCCGCCTTTAGTTCTTTGATCGCAGCCACTACGTCGGCCATATCCGAATACTCTTTGGATAGCTTGGCAAAGACCTTAGGATCTACGGTCCCTTCTTGGGACAAAAGCCCGTGGACTTCTTCATACCGCGTGATGACACGGTCCAGTGTTTCACTAAAACTCACGAGAGCTCCTTACGTCGTTAAAATGTCTCTTTTAGATACGCGGGAAGGCGTGCATGTTCAAGACTTGTTTGCGTACCTGCCACTAAGTCTTTGACGATAATCTGACCTTTTTGCAGCTCATCTTCCCCTAAAATCAAAGCGGCTCTGGCCCCTTTTTTATCGGCGCGCTTGAGCTTTTTGGCAAGGTTCCCGCCGCCCTGATCCGTATCAACGCACAGATCTTGTCGGCGCAGGGTATTGCACAAGGAAAGGGCTTTAGACGCCGCTTGGTCATCCATGGGAATCAGGTAAAAAAGCGTTTGCTTCGGGGTTGCCAGGGGACTTAGATCCCACAAGCGCTCAACGCCGGCCGCCCATCCCACGCCCGGCAGGTCAACCCCGCCCATGGCAGCCGTGAGGCCCTCATACCGTCCGCCTGCAAGGACTGTTCCCTGGGCGCCCAAGGTATCACACACAAACTCAAAGGCTGTATGGCAATAGTAATCCAGACCCCGCACCAGCGCTCGGTCTACCAAATAGGGAATCCCCAGATCTTCAAGACCTTTACAAACCGCTTCAAAGAAGGCTTCGGACTCTTTATTAAGGTAAGCCCCATAAGACGGTGCGTCCACCACAAGGCGTTTGTCGCACGCTTCTTTGGAATCCAAAATACGCAAGGGATTTTGGGCAAGGCGGCGTCGACTGTCTTCGGACAAGTCAGACGTATAAGGGGTGAAATAATCAACAAGGGCTTTACGATACTTGGTCCGGCTTTCTTGATCACCTAAGGTATTAAGGCGCAGGACTACTTGATCACTGATGTGAAGCTCTTCCAGTAAATGACGGGCAAGGGCTAATACTTCCACATCTGTTTGAGGAGAAAAGGGTCCCACACATTCAACGCCCACCTGATCAAACTGGCGGTACCGTCCTTTTTGGGGGCGGTCATAGCGAAACATGGGTCCCATGTATAAAAACTTCAAAGGAAGGCTTTGGGTAAGGCCGTTGGACACAATGGCGCGCATGACGGACGCTGTCCCTTCGGGACGCAGGGTCAATCCTTCTCCGCCCCGGTCTGTAAAACTGTATGTTTCTTTAGCGATCACGTCTGATGATTCTCCAAGTCTATGAAAAACTTGAGAAAACTCAAAAATAGGGGTCGCCATTTCTTCATAGTTATAAAGGGTTGCAAGTCGCCTTGCTGTCTCGCATACAAAACGGTGACGGCGCATTTCTGGAGGCAACAAGTCATGGGTCCCGCGCACAGGCTGTAACACGAGCAATTCTCCTATGGTCTGTGAAAAGCGTTATTGACGGTTAAGATACTCTTCTACACTCTTTTGGTCCAGCACAACGTGTGACAAAACTTGACCTTTTTGACCAAGAGGAGGAGATTTTTTATCACCTTGCGCGATAAAAACGCCCCCTCCATTACCCACACGCATGGCAAAACGCCCGCCTTGGGGAATCACGTAGCGCTCGCCAGGCTTAAAAAGCTTTTGCATGTACTGACGCCCATCAGCATCTAAAATTTGGACCCAACTAGAATCGGTAAAAACAAGGCTGGGCTTTGTATTGCTCACTTGTGGAGCAATAGAAGGCGCGTTTTGCGCCACAGGTGGTTGGGAGGCAGGCACCTCTTGAGGCGTTTGTGCTTCAAAGGCCTGGGGAGGCGATTGCTCAACCAAAGGAGTCGCCTCTTGGGTTCCGTTTTGTGGGGACATCACCCTCACACCCGGTGCAGGACTTTGAAGTAGACCAAGGGCAAAATCCTCTGCCTCCTGAGAATAATTTGGATGCTCTTTCTCAACCATAGGGATCTGAGGCGTTGTGGGTTCCGTTTGCAAAGAGGGTTCTTGCGACGCTGCCATCACCGGAGGCGTTTCAATATCACTTTCACCTGTCACCTTCATTTCATGTTGGCCATAAAAATGATAGAAGAGCCATCCACCGATCAACGTTAGGCCAAATAAAAAGCTTAGCCGAAGCACACGCCTTGAAGGACCTTTTTGGGGAAGATACGCCTCTGGCAACACATAAGTTTTAGGGGAGACTTCCAAACCGAGCGATTCTTTCTTAAACCGCTCAACTACAAAAGCAGCATCAAGTCCCAAGTACAAGGCATAGGTGCGCACAAAGCCTAAGGTATAGACGCGTTCAGGAAGGGCCTCAATATTTCCTTCTTCCAAGGCATGGATGTAATGCTCTGAAATTCTAAGCTCTCTTGAGATAGAGGGTATTTTTTTGTTTTGCTTAATTCTTTCTTGCTTTAAAAAGCTGCCAATATCAAGAGAGGTCTCTGATGTGGCTTTTTTGTCGGAAAAGGTCTCTGATTCAAACAATTCGTTAACACGCTCAGGCTTGGCACCCATTCCTAAAACATCCTCTCATTTGTTGATTTTCAAAAACCGTAGCAGAGTTCTTAATAATCCTCAAGTAATATACCATGGTCGCGCATATAGCTATTTAAAGAAAACCTCAAATTAGATACTCTTTGATCCAAAAGATATTCCACAAACTGGCAAAACTGACCTAAGTGAACACTGCGTACGGCTCTTTTTACAAGAGAAATCGCGTGGGGAGAAATAGACAAATGGCGAAGCCCCAAAGCCACGAGCAAAAGCGCTTCAAGAGGCTTAGCCGCCATTTCCCCGCACACAGAAAAAGGAACTTTTGCCTTTTGGCATTGTTCAAAAATTCTCTTTAAAACAGTCACAAAAGAACGTGCCATATTGTCATATCTACCCACCATGTAGGGGTTTGTTCTGTCGGCTGCAAAAAAGAACTGAAACAAGTCGTTACTTCCGATGGAGACAAAATCAACATAAGGAAGCACCATTTCCAAATCCCAGGCAAAAGAAGGCACTTCCACCATGGCCCCCACCTCTATGTGATTAGATAACGCGTACCCCTGCGCCGCGGCTTTTTCCTTTTCAGTAAGAAAAATCTCCTTTGCTTGCACAAATTCTTCCCCACTGGCGAGCATAGGAAACATAAGCCTAAACGGGCGCTCTTGAGAGGCATGAAGCATTGCCCGGATTTGCCCTCGAAGCAGCATAGGACGATCAAGACCTATGCGAATAGCGCGCCACCCCAAAAGGGGATTTGTGTCTTCGGGTACCCGCCAGTAAGGCAAGATCTTATCTCCCCCAATATCCAAAGTTCTAAAGGTAATGAGCGCCTCACCGGCGGCCTGAAAAATCTCTTGGTACAAACGCTCTTGTGCTTTGATATCAGGAAATGAAGACTCCATCATGAAGGGGATTTCCGTACGGTAAAGACCAATACTATCAAGACGTTCTTCCTTAAGGCTTTGGACGTCCAAAAGAGTGCCAGCGTTTACACTCAGCTTCACCTCCACCCCGTCTTGGGTTTGGCTTGGGAGATCTGCCTGGGCACGTGCTTCCTGGAGACGTGCTGCATGCTTTTTTTGCTTTATGAAAAAAGTTTCTACCTGTTCTTCACTCGGTGAAACAATCGCCTCAGCCTTTGCCCCATCAAGAAGGATCAGATCGCCTTGCTCGACTTTGACAAGAGCGTCCATAACGCGGCTAATGACAGGGATGCGCAAAGCCCTTGCGACAATGGAAACATGGGCATTATGAACCCCCTCTTCAAGGATGAGACCATTGATATGGTACTTCTCGTAATCCAAAAGTTCAGCAGGCCCCAAATTGCGTGCAACCACAATGACCCCTTCTTGGGTTCTAGGAATCTGGCTGTTGTCATTACCAATGAGCAGTTGCAAAAGCCTGTTAGTAAGATCTTCAAAATCCCACAAGCGTTCTTTAAAGTAGTTATCCTTAGATTGGGAGATCCGAAAACGCAGATCCGTCAAGGTTTTTTGGGCAGCTGCCTCGGCCGTCAGCCCGCCCTCGATGGCTTTTTGGATGCGCGTCAGCCACCCCCGATCTTGGGCAAACATCTGATAAGTCTCAAGAACTTCTCTTGATTCTTCGTGATCAGACAGATCACTTTCAGAAAACATAATCTTGAGAGAAGCGCGCATTTTAGCAATAGCCTCATAGAGTCGGTGCAGCTCACGCTCGCTATCGTCACTAATGAGACGCTTAACCGAAACAAAGGGATGATGAAGGACCGCGCGTCCCAGGGCAAGGCCACCATTCAAGGAAATTCCTTTAATCGTTGTCACTAAGGGGTCTGCTCCTTGATTGTTGGCAAGTTCATCAGGCTTAACAAGCTCACCTGCCACAATCATCTCACTTAAGACCATGGCAACAGTTTGGAGTGTTTCTACATCGTCATGGTGATAGAGGCGCTTTTTCTTATCTTGCACCACAAGGGCGCCCAGAACCCGCCCACCTCTTGAGAGCGGTGTTCCCAGAAACGAGCAAAGCTCTTCTTCGCCAATCTGCGGATCCAAATAAAAACGAGGGTGCGCTTTGATATCTGATAGCACAAGGGGTCGCCCGTTTTCTACAACATCTCCCACGACCCCTTGTCCGACTTTAATGAATGAACGGTGCACTGCTTGGGGTTTTAGACCGTGGGTTGCAAAAAGCTCGAGGGCGGCCCCGCCACGCAGAATATAGACCGAGCACATGTCAGCTTCAAAATCTTGAGCGATCAACTGAACGATCCGGTCAAGCTTTTCCTGGGCCGACACGGTCGAGCCCGAGACGATCTCGCGCAGACGCCTGAGCAGGTGATGAGATATATTGACAGCGCTCACTCCAGACACAGTTTCTGCCCCCCTTAGCCTCGTCGCCCTTTTTGGGCGTGTTCTTAAGGGCAGTCTACGCAGCAAATCCTGCCATTTCAAGGGCTCGTTTTTCAAGGGCATGACACGCTTGCCCGACAAGGCTTTCGATGATTTCTTGTAAAGACTCTTCTTTTGTCACCATCCCCACACTTTGACCCGCCATGACAGAGCCGTGGACGACGTCGCCTTCCACGACCGCACGCCGAAGAGCACCTGCCCAAAAATGCTCGATCTCAAGCTGTGCGTCCTTAAGCAGCATCTCACCCTGATCAACTTTGGCAATGAGCGCGCGCTGGGCCTCCAGGAAAGTCTGCATGCCTTCGTTGGCAAGCGCTCGCACGGGAATCACCGGAAAGCGGCTATCAAGCTGCACGGACACGACAGCGTCGCGGGCAGCCGCCCTCATAAAGGCTTGCTTGAAGTTAGGATGCGCCCGTGACTCATGGGCGCACACAAAACGTGTTCCAAGCTGACATCCAGACGCCCCCATTTCAAGATAAGCCAGAATGCTTTCGCCCCGACCAATACCGCCCGCCACAAAAACAGGGACGTCGGTGATTTCGGGCAGCATTTCTTGGGCTAAGACCCCCGTGGCTACAGGGCCAATGTGCCCACCCGCCTCGTGCCCTTCGATAATAAGAGCGTCAACGCCCGCGCGCACTAGTCTCTTGGCCAGAGCCACGGTTGGCGCAAAGCACATAACTTTGATGCCAGCGCCTTTAAGAAGGTCAATGGCAAAGCGCGGCGGCAAGCCTCCTGCCAGCACCACATGGGACACGCCTTTTTTAACGCATATCCTGGCAAGCGCCTCTAGCTCTGGGTGCAGGGTAATCAGATTCACCCCAAACGGATGGGACGTTTTTTCCTGGGTCGCCGTAATTTCTTTTTCCAACAGGTCTGGTCCCATGGAGCCGCAAGCAAGCACCCCAAAGCCGCCAGCGTTGGAAATGGCTGCCACGAGCGAGGCATCGGATACCCAACTCATGGCGCCCCCCATGATGGCTGTGGGACGTCCTAAAAAGTCACAGCCGCGCGCCCACAGGCGATTAAGCTGATCTAAGCTCTTGGTCATGGGGTTGCTCTCCTCCTAAATCATAGGCCTTGTGAAGAAGCCGGACGACAAGTTCGGCGTATTCTTCCGTTACTAAAATACTCATGCGCGTTTCAGATAAAGACGACCCCTCAAGGGTGATTTTCTTTTCTGAAAGCACATCAAAAAGGGCACGCAAAATCCGCGGGTGTCCCCGAAGCCCTACACCTACAAGGGAAATCTTGGCAAGATCTCTTTGGATCGAAACGTCTTTTTCTTTTCCTTGAATCTGTTGGATCAATGACTTTGTTTGATCGGCTTTTTCTTGGGGCAGAGAAAACGACATGCGTCCATTCAAAAAGGACATCATATCGAGGCTCACATGGGCGCGCTCGAGCTCTTTTAACAATAAGGAAAAATCATCCTGGTATTCAAGGCTTAGCTGCGCTTGGTGTTTTTGGCAGACAAGGCTGCGTACAAGGGGTTGTTCCACGGCGTTCTCCTGTAGCAAAATATGGGTCCCGTCACCGGGCTCGAAGGTCGAAAGAAGGCGAAGGCTGACACCTTGGGAGAGGGCAAGCTCGGCTGCGCGTGGTTGTAGAACTTTTGCGCCCAAGGACGCAAGCTCAAGCATTTCTTGACCTGTCATAAAGGGGATCAAACGGGCAGTGTTGACAATACGCGGATCCGCCGTCAACACGCCCGGCACATCTTTATAAAGATCACAGCGATCGGCCTTGAGGCTGACCGCCAGCGCCACCGCTGTAATGTCCGAGCCGCCGCGTCCAAAGGTCGTCAGGTCATGGGTATCTGTCACCCCTTGAAAGCCTGCCACAACAGGAATCATGCCGCGCTGGAGCGCTTCTTGAAGGCGTGCGGGCTCAATGTCCTTGACCCGGCTTTGACTAAAGTCGGCAGACGCGCGCACGGGCACCTGCCACGAGAGCCAGGAAGACGCTGGCAATCCCATACTTTTAAGGGCAAGGGCCATAAGACCGCATGTCACTTGCTCGCCCGATGACACCACCACATCATATTCCCGCAGATCAGGGGCAAGAGACACATCATGCACATAGCGGTCCAGTTGATCGGTCATGCCCGCCATGGCTGAAACGACAACCACCACTTGATGGCCTTGTCGGTAGGCCTCCGCTACGTGGGCGGCACTTTTATGGATCATCTCAGGTGTTGCAACGGACGTGCCGCCAAATTTTTGGATCACTAACACTGTGGTTTCCTTCCTGGACCCACCACATTCATCATGCTGGCATAAATAAGACAAGCCCCCTTGGGGCACAAGTTTTTTATGATGTGCGCCAAAAAAAATCTATAGTAGTTTTTAAGATGACGACGAAGAAATCCCACCCTTTTCCTGACGCTCTCCCTTGACAAGGTTGGAAAAAAGAGTTAAAAGCACCCTATCTATTTTTATAAGGAGATCATCAAATGAAGGTCGTTAACTCCCTTAAGTCAATGAAATCACGCCACAAAGATTGTCGCATTATTCGTCGTCGTGGTCGTGTGTATGTGATCAATAAAACAAATCCTCGCTTCAAGGCGCGTCAAGGCTAATTTTATAGAGGGGCGTCCCATGGCTCGAGTTACCGTAGAAGATTGCGTACGTAAAGTTCCCAGCAGGTTTGAGCTTGTCGTATTGGCCGCTAGGCGCGCACGTCAAATCACCTCTGGGGCCATGCCCTTTGTAGAGCGCGAGAATGATAAAAATTCCGTACTCGCCCTGCGCGAAATTGCTGCAGACGCCGTAGAGGTATCAGCCCTTGAAGAAGGTCTCATTTCCTCTTACCGCCAATACGCCCCGAGCGAACCCCACGAGGAAGAGCTTGAAAATCTGCTCGAGCAAGAACTTGAAAGTGCTCTCATGATGACCGAGTCATCTGAGGCCCTTTTGATGGCGGGCGCTGGCTTCCAAGAAGAAGAATCAGACCTGACTGAAGACGAAGAAGAAGAAATTGCAGATCTTGCTTCCCCCCTCTATGAGGATGCTGATATAATTGAAGAAAGTGAAGTCTAAGTAAGGGGGGTCTTGCTCCCCGTGGTTTTGGGGCATGATCCGTCAATTTGAGCTTATTGAAAAAGTTAAAGCTTACGATCCAAAGCTTGACGAAGACTTGCTTAACAAAGCCTACGTTTTTGCCATGAAAGCGCACGGCACCCAAAAACGTGCTTCTGGTGATCCTTATTTTTCCCATCCCCTTGAAGTTGCTGGCATATTAAGTGATATGCACCTGGATGGCTCGACCATCATTACGGCTCTCCTTCACGATACCGTTGAAGATACCCACGCGACCTTAGAAGAGATTGAATCCCTGTTTGGTAAGGAGATTGCCGTTCTTGTGGACGGGGTCACAAAACTAACCAAAATTGAACTCCAGTCCGCTAACACCAAGCAAGCCGAAAATCTGCGCAAGCTCGTGCTTGCCATGTCCAATGACATCCGCGTGCTTCTTGTGAAGCTTGCGGATCGCCTCCATAACATGCGCACCCTTCATTTCGTAGGATCCGAAGAAAAGAAACGCCGCATTGCGCGAGAAACCCTCGAGATTTACGCCCCCCTTGCGGAGCGCATCGGGATTCACCACCTAAAGGACGAGTTGGAGGATCTCTCTTTTGAAATCCTGAATCCCGACGCCAGGCAAAGCATTTTAAATCGCCTTAGCTTTCTTGAGCAGGAAGGGGGCAAGGCCCTTGTGGAGCGCATTGTCCAATCCCTCAATGATCTTTTAACGGTCGAAGGAGTTGAGGCGAAGATTTTTGGACGGCTAAAAAAGCCTTATTCCATATGGCGCAAGATGCGCGACCAAAACATTTCCATCGACCAACTCTCTGACATTATGGCCTTTCGCGTCCTCGTAAATTCCGTGGGAGAGTGTTATCAAGTCCTTGGCATTCTGCACAGCCACTATCACGTCATGCCAGGGCGTTTTAAGGACTTTATCAGTACGCCCAAGGTCAACCGGTATCAATCTCTTCACACGACTGTCTTGGGTCCTGAGAATAAAAAGATTGAAATTCAAATTCGCACCTACGCCATGCACGACATTGCGGAGCTCGGGGTTGCCGCCCACTGGCAATACAAACAAGGGGCACCACAAAAGGGAAGTGATGACTATAAATGGCTTCGAAGCCTTTTGGAAATTATCGAGCACGCGGAAAATCCTGAGGAGTTCCTTGAACACACAAAGCTTGAGATTTTCCAAGATCAAGTCTTTGCCTTTACGCCCCAAGGTGATTTGATTTCCTTGCCTCGCGGTGCAACCCCCCTTGATTTTGCCTATGCCATTCACTCTGAAGTGGGCAATCACTGCACAGGTGCCATCATTAATGGACGCATGGTCCCCCTTCGTACGGTCCTTCAAAACGGTGACCAAGTAGAAATTAGGACGTCGAAAAGCCAGGTTCCCTCGCCTTCTTGGGAGCGCATCGTCCAAACAGGAAAAGCGCGCGCCCACATTAGGCGTTTTATTAGGACACAACAACGCACCCAGTATGTGACCTTGGGACGCTCCCTATTACAAAAAGCCTTTTATACGGCACACGCTGATTTTTCAGACAAGGCGCTGACAGCCGTTTTATCTTCCTTTAATCTTGAAACCCTTGAAGATCTTTACGCACATGTCGGTGAAAACTTACTCACGACGAGCGCCGTGGTGCGCGCCGTCATGCCGGAAGCTTCTTCCCATGAGGAACTTTCACCCGATACCCTTATAATTCCCACCAAAAAACCCCACAAAGAGCGCGGCACTAAAGAAACGGCTCTTCCCATCAAGGGACTCATTCCTGGCATGGCGGTTCATTATGCCGGATGTTGCCATCCTTTACCCGGAGACAAAATTGTGGGGATTGTAATGACTGGTCGCGGCGTCACCATTCATACCTTTGATTGCCCTAATCTTCAAAACTACGCCCATGAACCAGATCGCTGGATTGATGTCTCGTGGGATGAGGAAGAAGCCACACACGCCCACATAGGCCGCCTTTTTGTGCTGCTTGCCAATAAAACGGGCGCTCTGGCCCAGGTCACCACCCTCATCAGCGCCCATAAGGCTAATATTGTCAATCTACGCTTTCATAGTCGCGCAGAAGAGTTCTATGAAATGATTTTAGACATTGAAGTCAGTAGTTCAGATCATCTGAGTAATATCCTTGCGTCTCTCAGGGCCAGTGTTTTTGTCCAATCTGTAGAACGCATGCGCTCGTAAAAATGGACAGGAAAAAAGAAAGTATTTTATTCAAATGGTTAAAGAAATTTCTTATCATATTTAGAGACTGTTAATAAAAAAAATGATAGGATATAATTAACTTGATAAAACCATAACAGGAGGATCTAAAAATGAAAAACTCAGTTCTTTCTTTTCTACGTGATGAAGACGGTGCGACAGCCATTGAATATGGCCTGATTGCAGCGCTTATCTCAGTGGTCATTATTTTGGCCGTCACAACAGTAGGTCAAAATCTAACTGCTGTTTTCACCAGAATAGGCACAGCCCTTAGCACAACTTAAAGTTGGGTTCGCCTCTTAAGAGGGGTATTATTCCTCTTAAGAGGCGACTGAACGCAGGGACACATGTCCATGAATTTAATAAAAGATGACAGTGGCGCAACGTCCATTGAGTATGCCATTTTGGCTTCGCTCGTAGCTGTCATCATTGTGGTTGCAGTTTCGTCTATTGGTAATACCCTCGAGGGGATTTTTACAAATGTCACTAGAGGGTTTCGTACGTCAAACTGACTTTCTAGATCAAAAGTCTTTCGATGAAATCACAAGCGTACACTATATAAAATAAATGATAAAGTGATGATCTCATTTATGATTCCACATTCAATCTTTTTCCTTTGACGACTGAAAGTTTATCTTCCTAAAATAATGTGTTTTTATGATAGGGAGAAATAAATGAAAAAATACTTTGCTAAAGGCCTTACGCTTGGGTTTCTTGTTTCTGGAATGCTTGCCTGCCCCCAAGTGCATGCTTCGTGCCCGGTGATCACAGACACTGACCGTGTGGTTGTGGACGGTTACATCAATAGAGGACATCACCGTCACCCCCTTTGGTTTCATGATCGTCCCTGGCGGATCGTCGAAGACGAATTTCTTGTCAAAGATGTTTTTTCTACCCCGCCGTTTGGAGGTCGGCGTATTGGAGATCCCATTTTCAGACCTTTAAATGATATTTTTTATTGTGCCTATCCTGTTAAAACCGATGACTATCCTTACGTGAGGTGGTTTACTATTTTTCCCGAAGAAGATTTCGTCGCCTATGAGGGCGCTCGTCCACACTACCACGATTGGCTCGTAAGTGATGTGCGACGCATTATTGGGTGGGACTGGGAAAGACGCCGTCATCACTGGGAAGAAGAGCGTCTTCGGTGGCATCACCGGCGTGAACTGCGCCGAGAAGAGCGAATACTAGGTCGGGAGCTTCGTCACGACGAGCGCATTCTGGGGCATGAACTGGGCCGCCGGGCCCATATGGTGAACCGCGAGTTGCATCGTGAAGAACGCGCCGCGCAACATGAGTTGCATCGCGAATTTGAGCGCGACCGCGCAGAAGTGCGCCGCGAGTTTCGAGAGCGCAATAGATAGCCGTATAGAAGCCTCTTTAATCTCTCTTTGAAGGGGCTTCTATATCTTTTCTTTCACACACCACAGCAAAAGATCATCATCTGCCGTGACTCGGTCTCCGTGCCTACAAAGAGTTTCTTGATAGGTGAGACCCATGCCATCAGGTTTATACCCCCTTTTGATATAAAGACGCTGTGCCGGCCCATAATCACTCAAAAGTCCTACCCCAAGGCCCACGCACTGGTACGTTTGAAATACCAATGTTTCCGCCGCCTCCATCAACGCACTGGCTATGCCTTTCCTGTGATAAACTTTCAGCACATTTAAATCTGAGATTTCAGGGATCCTCTTTTCTTGAAACGGGGCGTAGGTGGGATGCCATTTTATGGTCACATACCCCACAACAATGTCCCCCCAAAGGGCAGCAAGGGCCGTTCTTGCGCCTTGTGTGCTTTCTTGAACGTACGCATCAAACAAAGAGGTTGGCTTGCGCCATCCTTGGGCGTCAAAGGCTGCTACCAACAAAGGAATATCCGAGGGTTTCAGGAAGCGTACTGACACACAAGAGTTTACGTCACTCACCCATTATTCCCCCCGCGCATGGCCCCCCAACAGATCATTGGTCTCCAAAGACAATTTCAATAAGGGCATCCCCCCCAAAGAGAGCTCGCCGTCTTGAAGGGTAAGGCTTATGGCTATCTGGCCGTCCTTTGGTTGTACGCCTTGGGAACTTGCAAAAACACCTGCCAGTTGAAAGGCAAGTTTATAGGTTTGTGCTTCAGCAGCTGCTAACTTTCCCTTACGTACAAGGACGTCTACGAAAGGATTGACCCCACTTACATAAAGGGAGGCCGCTCCTTCGGGTCGTCCCCTTTCCGTTAAACTAAAGGTTGCGTCAGCCTTTACGTTTAACGGAGGCGCTTTCAAAGAAAACTCTTCAATTTCAAGCGTTCCTCCGTTCTTGGCCCAAACGGCGACGCCGTCCTTTGTAAGCGCGCCAAGGGGTTCGGTTAGACTAGCCTTGAGATGCACCTCGTCCACCTGATCCACTGGTAGGAAGGGCGCTCCAACACCCTGAAAATGTAGCGTCACGTGCCTTTCCTGTGTTTTTTGAGCTCCTTGAGGGTAGGTAAGCGTGACTTGTAGATTGTCGGCCCGCGCGCCTTCCAAAAGTCCGTGAAATTTTGGACTTGCGATCACGCCTTGTACAATCAAAGGCTCACGGAGTGACACGTGTGACGCGAGCGCACGCCCCTCAAACCCAGTCTTTAAAATAGAACCTTCCAAGGTCAGGGTTCCTTTGGTCGTAATACGCACAAGCTTGGGTGAAAAAAGAGCGATCTCTGTTTCTACATCTTCACCAAAAGTAAGGGTACCCCACTGTGTGCTTTCTAAACGCGGCCGTGATAAGGTGCCTCTTAAATGAAAAGGAAAACCATGTACAACAAAAGATTCATAGGAAAAAGCAAATCCTTTTTCTTGTGATTTTTCTTTAAAGCTACGCACAAGACTTTCAAGGCGCATGGCTCCCATCTGCCAGGCCAACGTGTAAAGCCCTAAGACGAGCCCAAACCCACCAAGACATAAAATCAATGCATTCTTTTTAAAGAAAGACGTCTGAGCCGGCTGCCAGTCTTTTGTTTCAGCGCATATCGCCCTTGTGCGTTCTTCTAAGATGTGACCCAGTGTTTCCAAAAACTTATCTTTGGGCAAGTTCGGCGCGATGGGGGGTGAAATCTCGTAAATCACCTTGCCTGGCTTTTTAATAAAGCCGCGCCTCGTCCACACCGCGCCCGTGTTAATGGCAATGGGGTACACAGGGACGCCCAATGCTTCGTAAAGAGCGCCAATGCCTGCCTTGAGCTCTGTAGGAGCCTCAAGGGGCTTTCGTGTTCCTTCAGGGAAAATAAAGATGGGCCGACCTTCTTCAATAAATTTCTTAGCGCCGTCAATGAGCTGTGTCATTACGCCGCGTCCTTTGGAACGGTCAATGGCAATAACGCCCGCCCTGAGGACTACTTGGCCAAAAAAAGGAATCCACAAGAGTTCACGCTTTAAAATAATGGCGCTGTTATAAGCCAGCACTTGAATCATCGCGGTTTCAAGGGTGGATTGGTGCTTGCAGGCAAAAAGAGCAGCCTCTCCCTGCCAGTGATCGTGTCCCCTGATTTCGTACTCCACCCCGACAATGGACTTGAGAAGGGCATGCGTCCCAAGACCCCAAAAATACGCGCAGCAAATAATGTACCGCTGTCCAATTAATAGGCCCGGCACCGCGCAAGCGACCACAAGTCCTGTCCAGATAAAAAAGAGGACGTTAAAAACCAAAGATTTTAAAATCAACATATTATGTAAGCCTTATTTGAAGGGCCCCGTACCGCACCACCGCGCGTACTAATGCCAGAATATATTTGTTGTATTCTCTCCACAAGATCCGCAGCAAGAGTTCTTCTTGGTGAGCATAAGTAAGACTACTCACGGGATAAGCAAAAAGTTTTACATTTGGAAGGCGCTGAGCAAATTCTAAAAGGGCCCTTCGCATATGGTACCTCGATGTGACAATGATAATACTTTGGTATCCATGAGATATGACCCAACCCCTTGTTTCTTGGGCATTTTGAATGGTATTTTGGGCATCGTATCCTAAATCAATGGGGCGGGACGGCTCTGGGAGTAGTTCATGGGGCTTGACGTCTTTATGAACACCGCTAATCAAAAGACGCTTTCCTCTTCCTTGGGTGAGAAGATCAAGTCCTGTGGAAACGCGCTGGGCCCCACCTGTGAGAACAACAATGCCATCGGCCGTCCCTTGAAGAGGAAGCTTTGGCGATAGTTTAAGGGCATCAACGCTAAAGGCAGCAAAACCACTGATCCACACAATGGCAAACCCAAGTAACGTTGTCATCAAAAAGCGAAAGGATTTCATTAGCAACGAGCGTTTAGATCAAAAAAGAAGTCTTTTTGTGACAGTTTTAGGGCAGCATCAAATAAGTCGTGGCATACCACAGGACTTCCCCAACGATGATCCCAGGCACTAAGCGTTTCCTCGCCTTTGCCCGTACGCACGACAATGGCACGGGTCTGTGCCCTGTGGGCAGCCTCAATATCTCTTGCGGCGTCTCCCACCATGACGGTTTCGTGACACGGAACCCCGTATTTTTCCATCGCCTCAAGCAACATGCCTGGGGCCGGCTTGCGACGCCCATGGGGCTCTATTTGGGTATCGGTACATACCAAAATCTCGTCAATTCTGCCCCCAGCAGCAACAACTTCTTTCTTGAGAAAATCATGAATCTCTTCAAGTCCTTGATGGCTTAGCTCCCCTCTGCCAACCACTGCTTGGTTCGTGATAATGACAATAGGCCAACTTGTTTGACTCAACAAACGAAAGGCGTCCAAAACACGGGGAAGAAATTCAAAGGCTTGAAGGCTTCGCACACTTTCGGGCCGGTCCACATTAATGACGCCGTCACGATCTAACAGAATTAAAGGCATGGCTCTTTAAAGGGCTCCTTTTGATAACGTCCATGTTACTGACACCCTGGCACAGACGAGCGTAAGCATAGACATGACCAAGGGAGATAACAATAACACGCCCCACACATTGAGGGTATCCCCTAAGTGTGCGTCAGTAGGAGGTCCAAGCACGGCCCAAAAGGTGAGCGCTGCCGGGAGCGTGCCCCACAAACTGCCCCGTAAGGACAAAGAAAGGGCATACACTTCAAAATGTTTTGAAATATAACGATTAGTTGCGCCAATCAAGCGCAAAATATGGATAATGCGCTCGTGAATCACAAGGCCTGAGTGGGTCACAAAAGCGATGGTGCCCATGGCTGCCACGCAAATCAATCCCCCAAAGGCCATGGTCATGAAAAACAGATTCCATGCCATTGTGAGAAGTTTTTCTTTCCAAGGATGCACTTCATATACAACCACACCGGATGCCACTTGATGCAGGTACTTTTGAAGCGCTTTGGTGTCTATTTTCTTGCCTGGTGTTACCGTTACATGAATCATCTGTGGTTTGACAAAAAGGGGATCACGCATGCGCTCAGTCCACGGTGATACAAGGCTCTCAAGATACGTCGTTCCCAGCATTTGCGCGCTCATGACGCCCGGAAACCGCGGCAAAGCCTCCAGAATTTTCTTGTGGCGATCCATGATGGTTTTTTGAGCAATCTCTCGCTGACCAAGGCCCGGATCCCCAGCAAGAACTTCGACGGTTAATCCCCCATCCAGCCCCTTTTGAAAACGGTCAATAAAAACGCCAAGGTAAGCCGACGCGCCTAGGGCCAAAATAATCAAATACACCATGGCTGCGACAATCCAGGGCACAATTTTAGTCGAAGAAACCTGGCCAAAGGGCACTTCTTCAATACGCTTTGGCAGGTTATGCATGGCGCACAACCTTCACCTCAGCAAAAATGCTTGATTCTGGTTGAAGTGAAAGCTCTCCTTTTTTCAAGTTAAGAACATCATGGGGAAAGGCTTTCACAAGCTCGCGGCTGTGGGTTGCAAATAGGACAGTGGTCCCCTGTTTGTTAAGTTCCTCAAACAAATACAAAAGCTTCAGGGCATTCTCGTCATCTAGGTTTCCTGTAGGCTCGTCTGCTATCAAAATACGGGGCCGGTTAATGATGGCCCTTGCCGTCACGATGCGTTGTCGCTGACCACCAGACAGGCTTGTCGGAAATGAATGGAGGCAGTCGGAAAGGCCAATCCAATCCATCACCTCGGCAGCCATCTTTCTGGCACTTGACCAGCTTTGTCCTTGAATGCGCAGGGGAAGGGCTACGTTATCGATTGCCGTTAGGTGGTCCAAGAGATAAAAATCTTGAAAAATGACCCCCATTTGCTGGCGCATCATGGGAAGTTCTTCGGCCTTTAAATACGCAAGATTTCGACCAAAAACAGAGATAGTCCCCTCATACTCAAAATTGCCACCATAAATGAGACGGATAAGAGATGTTTTTCCGGAACCACTGGCGCCCATCAAATAGTGAAATGAGCCCGCTGGCAGGCCAAAAGATATGTCCTTGAGAATGGGCGTTTGCCTGTCGTACTTCAAGCTGACGCCTTCAAACATTACGACTGCCATTATCAACCCCTGTTGTATTTTCCTTATATGATCACTTTTACCAGATCTATCGCCCTAAACAAAGGATAAAGAAAAGAGACTCTTGCGTGCAAAGGACTCCCAAAACCTAAAGGGGTATTTTTCTATATTTTTCAAATATCTTTTGTCAAAAGTATTCCAACCTCAAACTATCTCACGCGACCACTTCTTCATATTCAGGACGCCAAGCAGGATCCATAATGGACAAAAACTCAAAACGCTCGACCCCTATCACACGAATACTTCTTGCCGTGTCAGCAGGCACATAGATCACATCACCCGCCTCAAGACAATACGTTTCCTCACAAATCTCAACCTCTGCCTTTCCATGAAGGATATAATTTACCTCAACTGCGCTGAATTTTGTTTTTGGCCAAAAATGCCCTGGCTCAATGGAAAAATGAGCAAAACTGTACCCTACATGAGGTGTGCCCTTTAAAGTGCTGTCAAACCCATCATTAAAGGTGCCATCTGGATGGAGATAACTACGAAGGATCACCCCCTCGAAAACGGGAGGGGTCCTCTTAACGTGTTCTCCTTTAAACACAAGAGGGGACTTTACGATGAATGATTGTTTTTTCATGTTTTCTCCATACTCTTTCGATTTGCCCTATCTTAAGCACAAACCACCCCATATAATGTCTAAATGGACAATATATTGTAAGAATTCTCATATGATGTGCGAAATGAGCAAAAATCTTGCTCGCAATTTAAGCTACTTACGTAAAATTAGGGGTCTAAGCCAAGATCAATTGGCGCAGGTTGCGGGGCTTCCCCGAACCACCCTGTCCCATATTGAATCGGGAAACGCCAATCCGTCTTTAAAGACTTTAAGTAAACTCGCCTTTGCCCTTGGCGTTTCTTATGAAGAACTGCTCCTCACAACGAGGCCGCCTTGTCTTCTCACAAAATCTGACGACTTGGTAAGAAGCGCAGGATCCATGGAGGCAGCCACCAAAATTGAGCTCTTACCCAAACATATTCCAGGTCTACAAGTTCAGCGTCTTGAATTTGAAGCAGGCGGCTGGCACGTTGGCACCCCCCACACCAAAGGCACAAGGGAGTCCTTTACGACGACTTTGGGCAAAATTCTTATCAGTGTTGAGGGAGAAGAGTTCATCGTGGAAAAAGGCGACGTCCTTTATTTTGCGGGAGACTCAAAACACGCATATAGGAACTTGCAAGATGGGCCAAGTCAGGGCATTAGTATCATAGCCCTGCAATTAACGCATAGCTAAAGTGCGATTGGCATGTTTTGGGAGGGAGTATGAGCTTGAAAGCCAGGTTTGAGGACCGCGAGTTTATTGCGGACACTTATGCGCTTGCGCGCGGTCAACAAGCCTCGAAACGTCTTGAGTTGCAACACAGCCTTTATGAGCACGCGTCTCAAAAACACTTGGCTAACGCGGGTCTGAGCCAAGGACAAACCGTTTGTGATGTGGGATGTGGCACAGGCACGATTCTGGCCCATCTTTCCCAAACCGTTGGTCCCACAGGGCATGTTTATGCCCTTGACGTCAGCCAAGCTCAACTGATCCTTGCCCAAAAAAAGGCAAGCCGTCTTCCCCTGCGTAATATTACCTTTATCCAAGAAGACATTACCCTGCCTTGTCACCTGGAGCGTGAAAGCCTCGATCTGGTTTATGCGCGCTTTCTGTTGATGCACATCCAAACTCCAGAAAAAGCGATCCACGTCATGAAATCCCTTTTAAAACCGGGTGGTGTCTGCGTTTCCCAGGAATCCATCTTAGAAGAGGTCCATGCAAGTTCACCCTACCCCGCCATTAGACAGTACGGCGAAACCCTCATGGCCCTTGCCGCTTTTCTTGGGGTTGATTACAACATCGGCCGGCGCCTTGAGCGTCTGTTTGAAGAGGCTGGTTTTTCTCGCATCAAAATCGCTTACCACCAACAGCCCTTAGAAGATCTGGCGCTCGCCAAGCAGCTCCTCCTCATGGGACTTGCCGAGTGGGGCCCTAAGGCCATTCGAGCGGGTGTTATTAAAGGCTATGAGCTCGAGAAGTTGAGAAAAAATATCTTAGACCTTCCTGAAGAACAAGAAGGCGCGTCCCTTGCCATTAGGCAAGCACATCTGATTGCTTGGAAATAAGGGGAAAGGCCTAAACAAGGAAGGTGGTGCCCGCTGCCAGACTCGAACTGGCACGACCAAAGGTCGACAGATTTTAAGTCTGTTGTGTCTACCATTCCACCAAGCGGGCACAGGGCAAAATTACATGGCTTGAGCCTGTCAATCAACCCCCTAAACCCTAAAATTTTCTGCAGACTACAACTTCACTAAATTCTGCTACAATGCCATGGTATCGATCATTGAATCTTAAGATCTCTACACTAAAATCTGCCCAACTCGCCACTTGATCATGGTATTCATAGCCGTAGTCAAACGTCACAATAGCCCCTTCTTCGCTTGCTGGGTTGTGGTGATAAACGGGCTCCTTGATATAAATAAGTTCTTTTGTGACGGGATCTAAAGCCGTTCTTTGAACAGTGTGTACCATTGTCTTGTAAATGGGAACAGAATGAATATATAACCCACCAGGCCTTAGTGTTCTCCATACATCACGGTACACAGCCGCAGGATCGAAAACATGCTCCATAACATGTTGACTTATTACCACATCAAAATGCTCATCGGGAAAACTTGTCTTCTCTAGATTTTCGCATCTAAAACCATCCTTAAATTCTCCGGATCGTACGTCTGGGTAGTATTGCGTTTGAATGAGATTTTTGCAGTACTTTCTCAATAGTTCAGACACGCCCCTTGGTGAGGGAGAAGACTCATGGATCCGCACGTGCTGCCATTCAGGTACTAACCTTTTCAAAACAAGAGCGACGGCCCGCTCTCTTGGAATGGAGCCCCCCTCACATTTCACACAGTGAAGATGATCACAAAACCATGGGTCGTACGCAACAAAAGCTGTTTTGTTTTGACAAATAGGGCAGTAGCCCTCCCAATGGGCATGTACGTAGCACTCATTTTAACCTCAGCATCTAGTTTTTGTTGGTGTGACCCTATCACAAACACCTTTTACAATCTATATTTAAGTAAATTGATCAAACTATTGAAATTTCAAAACCTATGGATCAGCCGTGGGCGTCGTCCCAGGTTTGACCCATGCCAAGATCCACCACAAGGGGAACCGCAAGGGCGCTGACCTTTTCCATCACGTCCTTGAGGGAAAGCCCCACGCGGCGCGCCTCTTCCTTTGGCACTTCAAAGACCAACTCGTCGTGCACCTGAAGGATAAGCCTTGCACTGGTACAAAGTTCTGGCAGGGCGGCGTGCGCTTTAATCATGGCTTTTTTAATAAGATCCGCCGCGCTCCCTTGCAAGGGCGCATTAATGGCCTGACGTTCGGCAAAGGCGCGCCTTGTGGGATTCGCGTCCTTAATGCCTGTGATAAAACACTTCCTACCCGCAAGGGTCGTAACGAAGCCGTGCGCGCGCGCCTCTTCTTTAATCTGCTCCATAAAGGCAACAATCCCTGGATACTTCTCGTAATAAGCCTTGATATAGGCACTGGCCTCTGACTGAGGAATGCCGAGCTGGCGCGAAAGGCCAAAAGCACTGATACCATAGATAATCCCAAAGTTAATGGCTTTGGCGCGTCTTCTGATCTCTGAGGTCATTTGATCCAAGGACACATGGAAAACGTCACTGGCCGTGCGGGCGTGGATGTCCTCCCCACGCAAAAAGGCATCCCGCAAGGACGGAATTTCTGCCATATGAGCCAAAAGACGCAATTCAATTTGCGAGTAATCCAGGCAAACCAGGGTGTAGCCTTCTTCAGGAATAAAGGCCTGTCTGATTTTGCGCCCTTCTTGGGTACGTATGGGAATATTTTGAAGGTTTGGCTGGCTGGAGGCAAGGCGGCCCGTGCTGGTGGAGGTCATGGAAAAGCGCGAATGAATGCGCCCTGACTTTGGATGCACTTGTCCTGTTAACGCGTCCGTATAGGTGCTTTTCAGCTTGGCAAGTTGGCGCCACACAAGCACTTTTTCGGCAAGGACGCTGCCTTCTGCGGCAAGGCGCTCAAGTTCGTCCGCGCTTGTACTAAAGGCACCCGTCTTTCCTTTCTTACCTGTGGCAAGACCTTGTTCCCTAAAAAGGACTTCGGCCAGTTGCTGCGAGGATGCAACATTAAACGTTTTGCCTGCAAGGTTGTGAATTTCCTTTTCAAGGGCCTGAAGGCGTCCCCCAAAATCGCCTGAAAGCGCTTGCATTTGAGGAATATCAAGACGCACGCCGGCCTCTTCCATGGCGGCTAAGATCGCAACCAAAGGATGGTCTGTGCTTTTATATAATGTGAGGGATTTCTCCTCAAAAAGCCGCAGCGACAAGTGTGCGTAAAGACACATGACCGTATGGGCGGTGGTGGGCGCGTTCTTTTCCAGCTCCTGCCCCAAATGAATGACGCTGAGCGCCTCCAGGGTATGATCATGCTTTGCCCCGTCCAAGCAGTACGACATCACAAGGGTATCCTCGATCCAAACAGGCAACACCCCCTGGGTATGGGCATATTCCAAAAAGAGCTTGGCATCGTGGCATACTTTTAAAAGAGAGGTCTCTTCAAGAAGGGGCTTCAAGCACGTCATGACCTCACGCACGCCCAATCCTTTTTCGTCAGCCGGTTCTGTTTCAAAAAGAGTTGCCTTGGGGCCCATGCCTTTAAATGGGACATACGCGCTTTGCGCGTCACCGCACGCAAGGCTAAGCCCCTGCAACTCAAAAGTAAAAAAGTCTTTTTGAGTCAGCTGATCCATAAAAAGAGCAAGGCTTCCCGTACGCCTTGCCTCCTTAAGCCACAACTCGAGTGCCTCGATGGTTGTGATCTCTTGATGCTGCATTACTGGTTTTTGCGGGTCGCGCTCAGGGGAAACGCCTGCCTCCCCTTCCACCAAAGCGCCAGCACTTCGAAGACGCGCGAGAAGCGTCTTAAACTCGTTCTTTAAAATGAACGCCTCAAGGCCGGGTGCCGGAAAAGGCCTTCTTTTATAATCAGACAAAGAGGCGTCCAACGGCACAGACTGCTCAAGAGTCGCAAGCTTTCGGGATAAAAGGGCGTCTTCCCGGTGGTCAATCAAAGACTGACGCCTCTTGGGTTGCGGAATTTGCGCAACCCTTTCCAAAAGGGCGTCCAGGTGGCCAAACTCTTGAATAAGTTGGCTTGCGGTTTTAATACCGATGCCAGGTACCCCTGGAATATTGTCAGAGGAATCCCCCACAAGGGCTTGCACGTCCACGACTTGCGCGGGCGCTACCCCGAATTTCTCCCGCACGGCGTCTTCTCCGAGCAAACGGTTTTTGATGGGATCCCAGATATTTACGCGGGGTGACACAAGCTGCATCAAGTCTTTGTCCGACGATACAAGGGTCACCTCAAAGCCTTCTGCACACGCCTGTTTTGAAAGGGTCGCGATCAGATCATCGGCCTCATACCCTTCTTTTTCGATGCTCGGCACATTAAAAGCTGCACAGGCCTCTCTGATCAAAGAAAATTGAGGGATAAGTTCGTCGGGAGTGGCGCTTCTGTTGGCTTTGTAGTCGGGATAAAGGTCATGGCGAAAACTGACCCGACCATGGTCAAACACCACCACCAAGTGATCAACCTCTTTATCCGTCAAGAGTTTAAAAAGCATGTTGGAAAAACCAAGCACCGCGTTAACAGGTGTGCCGTCGGACCTTGTCAGCGAAGGCAATGCATGAAACGCCCTAAAGATAAACCCTGAACCGTCCACAAGAAATAAGTGGGGGGAAGCACCCGACGTCATCACTGACTCTCCTCTTTTGACTTTGCGGGACACTCTAACGTGAAAGGGGGCAGCTGTACAGTCGCCCCCTGACAAGAATTAACCTTAGCCTAAACCCTTTAAAGGATCTTACAGACCTCCTCAAAGGCAAAGCGCGGTCCTCGAGGATACAGTTTTGACGCCTCCCCATAACCAAGGTTACATAGCAAGGTCGTTTTCCAAGTGCTCCCTTTAAAAAAAGCGGTGTCCACTACCAGCGCATTAAACCCTGCCATGGGCCCAGCATCTAACCCTAAAAGGCGCGCCGCCAAAATAAGGTAAGCATGCTGAAGGGTGGCATTTTGAACAGCTGAATTCTTGGCGTATCCTTCCTTTTCTGGCCCTTCAAATAAGGCCTTCACGGGATAAGCTGGAAACAGTCGGTCCAAGTGATCATAAAACCGCGTGTCATAGGCCATAATCACCGTCACAGGTGCCGTCATGGTTTGTTCCACGTTGCCAGGTGACAGAGCGGGCTTGAGTTTTTCTTTTTCTTCAATACTCTTCACAAAGACAAAGCGAGCAGGACACGCATTCACGCTGGTGGGCCCCCACTTGAAGATGTCATAAAGCCGATGCAAAAGCGCGTCTTCCACAGGTTTTTCTTGCCACGCATAGTGAGTCCTTGCTTGCTCGAAGGCAAGACCCAGGACTTGTTCTTGAGTCAGCGTCATCATTGTTCCTTTTTGGATAAGCCTAGTTCAGAGTCACCCCAATCATCCAGACTGACTTTTCATGAAAAGCAAGGCGGTCAATGAGAAAATCAACAGTCACCTCATCAGATTTATCATCAGCAACTTTAATCAACGCATTCACTTCCTTTACAAGAGCTTGGTGATCTTTGAGTAAATCTGACAAAAGGCCGCGCCTGTCATAATCTGTTAAAGGGTCACCCAGGGTATTGGCAGACGCCAGACTTTTCAAAGTAACAGGAACCGTTTTTCCAAGCATCCGGAGGCGCTCAGCAATACCGTCCACAGCCTCACTTAAGTTATCGTATTGTTCTTCATAAAACCGGTGATCTTCTAAAAAATGTGACCCCACCGCATTCCAGTGGTACACTTGCGCCTTAAGGGAAAGCCCGTAAGTTTGGGCTAAAAATATTTCTAAGCCTTTGATATAATCCATTGTCTTTCTCCCTGACCTTAAAGTCTGATGGTTTTTCCCTCTCATGGTACTCCGAAGAAGGGCCAGGGCATAGAAGAAAGATATTTGCCACACTTAGTTTTTAAGAAAAAACACACCCTCAAAAGCCTCTCCTCTCCCTCCTTGTGTTGTGCTATAGTTTGGAAAAAATAGTCTAATTATAAAGACGCAAGGGAGAGTGTACATGTCAGAGGCAGCTGCGGCAACTGGGGGAGAAGAAGGCGCACTAGGGGAAGCGCCGACTAAAAAATCTGGGATGATGAATATCCTTGTATTAATTTTAGGGCCGATTATTTTAACGGCTATTGTGCTTGCAGGCCTTTATTTCAGCGGCCTTGGCGCAAAGATTTTCTCCCATGGCGACCATAAAGAAAAATCAGCCGATGAAGCAGGGCCGCCGCCAACCGATGTGTCTTACCTTGAAATCAAAGACTTTCTTGTGAATCTAGCTAAAAGTTCTAAAAAATCCAAGGCCGTCTCATTCCTACGCCTGTCCATCAAGCTGGAGCTTCCCAACGCCGAAGCGTCCAAGACGGCCGAAGCTCTTCGCCCACGGGTCATCGATAGTTTCCAAGTTTATTTACGCCAGTTAAGGCCAGAAGACTTGGAGGGAGGAGCAGGCCTTCAACGCCTTCGTGAAGAGCTTTTAAAGCGTGCTAATGAAGTCCTAAAGCCCACAAAAGTAACAAATATTCTTTTTGATCAGATGTTGGTTCAGTAAAAGGAGCGACCACCTTGAATGAAGAAGAAGGAGGCAAAACCGAAGAAGAAATGATGGCCGAATGGGAGGCCATGGCCGATGAGGAGAGCGACGATAGCACGCCTCAAACCCAGGAACGCATTCTAAATCAGGACGAAATCGATAGCCTGCTTGGCTTTGATCACGACGATGACAAGCGCCCGAGCGGGTGGAAAGTCCTTGTAGACTCAAGGCAAATCTCTTACGAACGATTGCCCATGCTTGAGGTCGTTTTTGACCGTCTCATCCGCCTTTTGTCCACAAGCCTTCGCAACTTTACTTCAGAAAACGTCGAGGTCAACCTTGCCAGCATGACCTCTGCCCGGTTTGGGGACTATCTTGATATGATCGCGCTTCCCGCGCTGATCGGCGTTTTTCAGGCTGACAGATGGGGCACCTGGGGGCTTCTCACCCTCGACACAGCCTTAACATATACCATTGTTGACTCACTCCTTGGAGGCCGCAAGTCAGCTGGCACCTCAAAAATAGAAGGCCGGCCTTTTACCACCATCGAACAAAAGCTGGTAGAGCGTCTTTTGTCCGTAGTGCTTGCGGACTTTTCCACCTCTTTTGCCCCCGTTGAACAGGTGACCTTTTCCATCGAGCGCATGGAAACAAACCCACGCTTTGCCACCATCGTGCGTCCCGTCAACGCCGCCATCGTCGCCCGCATTCATTTGGAAATTGAAAGCCGCGGGGGCTATATCGAGTTTCTTATTCCCTACTCTTCCCTAGAGGCGGTACGCGAAAAACTCCTCCAGATGTTTATGGGGGAAAAAACAGGGCAAGACGATATTTGGGAAAATCACTTTGGACAAGAAGTTTGGCAAGCAAGCGTTACCTTGGAGGCCGTTCTAGACCGCGTCTCTCTTTCCCTTGGCGATGTCTTGTCTTGGAAAAAAGGGTCGTACATTGATCTTCGAGCAAAACCAGAATCGTCTGTCTACTTGTATTCAGGCGACAAATTGGTTCTTCGAGGAAAAACTGGTCAGCGCAACCGCAACATTGCCATCCAGGTGGATGAAAGCTACGTCGAGCATGAAGAAAAGGAAGCCTCATGAATTTTTCTATTATTCTTGACTTTATTGTCATTCTTTTTCTCATGGGCACCCTTGGTTATGCCGTTTCTCTTAACAAAAAGCTTGCCCGCCTTTATCAAAGTCGAGGAGATCTTCAAACCTTTATCGAAAGTTTCACTAAATCCCTGGGGCGCGCAGAAGCCAGCATGGAAAAACTCAAAGCGTCCGGCGAGCAAACATTTTCTGGACTACAAGAAGGAATCGCCTCGGGCAATAATCTTAAAGAAGATCTCGCGTTTCTCGTCGATAGAAGTGAGACCGTTGCCTCAAAACTGGAAGAGCTTGTGCGCGAAGGACGTGCGCTTCAAAAAGATCCCATCGTTAAAGAATCAAAGTCGAAAAAATCTCCTTTGGTCCCTGAAAAAGACTCTGAGGAAGATTCCTCTGAGTCTGCCCTGTTGAAAAGCTTGAGGAATGTGCGATGAGTGTTTTTTCCTTGGTCCACGTCACGAGCCAATATCAAAATGCAAAAACCTTTCTAAAGCGGTTTTTGTTCTTGCGTGTCAAACTTCTTCCCATCGTTATTTTTTGGTCAGTTCTTCTATTATCCGTCAAAGTTAACAACCTATGGCATAGCCTTCAAACGGGCGAATCCCTTTTTGAGGTCAGATCCGTCTTTGCCGAAACTGCCCCCGCTTCTGCGCCCCCCGCACCTACGGCAAAATCAAGCGAAAAAAAGGATGCGACCAAACCCAAGATTCCCACCGCCACTGTGGATGCGTCTTCTGCCATGCCGCTCACAAGCGCCCAATTCAAAACGCTTTACGAGCTCTCTAATCGACGAGAAGAGCTCAAAGAAAAAACAGAACAACAGCTTCCCCAAGAAAAAGCGACCCTGAATCTTTTGGAAGGTAAAATTGCCGAACGCACCCAATCTCTCAAAAAGACCGAGGAGACTCTATCAAAACTGTTGAATTCCATTCAAGAAAAAGAAAATGGCAACTTGGCTCGGCTTGTCAAAACCACGGAAGGCATGAAACCCAAAGAAGCGGCTCAAGTTCTGGAAGCACTAGACTTTGAAGTTTTGCTTGATTTAATGGAAAAAATAAAACCCACCAAGGCCTCTTTGATTTTGAGTAACATGGACCCAAAAAAGGCCGGGTATCTCATGTCAGAACTTGGTAAACGCCGCCATCTTTTAAAGGAGGGTGGAGACGCCAAGGGCATTCCACAAAGTGTCCCGATTCCCTCATCTGGGCCTTCGTTGCCGTCCAATACCTCACCAGCAGCAAATACGCCTTCTCCTCAACGCATGACACCTCAACCGTCAACGCCTGTGGCCCCCCAAAGCAAGGCCTCCGCTGGATCTACGTCACCGCCTCCACCAGCCGCCATACCACCAAGCGAATTGCCGCCTTTCGCGAGCCCTAAAGATCAGACGCTACCGGCGCGCCCAAATGCCACACTGCCTAGCTCTAAAACGCTCCCTGAGGCTCCTGCCGCAGCTTCGGCTGCATAACTTTTTAGGAAGAGGCTTATTTTTTGGCACCGTAAAGAACACTCCCCAGATCTAGAAGAGCTCTTTGAAGAGCCTCATTCTTTATGCGCTCTACGGCGCGCCGTTCATTTTCTGGCAAAACGCCCTTTGGAACAGATGTCTTGGCAGTGGCAGAAGCACGAGGAAGCGGCGCTTGAAAAAAACGAAGCTCTTGTATTTTTGGATAACCATAATAGCGGTGCAGGTGGGCTAAAATTTGGCCTTGAAAAGATGAGACATACAAAATTGCAGCAGGGGCCACTCGAATATGCAAAGTCGTCCTTTGAGCCTGGGTCCCGTCGTAGGTAATTTTTTCAGGCGCACAAAAACCTGCGATTTCATCTCCGACAACCTTTTTCCATTCTAAAAAAAGGCCGCCATCTTGAACACCTCTTTGGCTAAAGGCGCTTTTTAAAAGGGTCTGCAGAAGCCCAGAAAGCTGGACAGGTTCACTTTTATGCTTCATTTTTTTCTTTTCAATAATATGAACTTTGTTTATGGTACGCCTGCATTTTACCCAAGTTTTCACAAGGCGCAAGGATGGCTTCGTTTTCCCCACCACCCAAGTATTTAATTGACCTTCTTTTGGCCTGGTATGACGACCAAGCAAGGACCCTGCCCTGGCGCATAAAAGGGGAGAACCATCATGACCCTTATGCCGTATGGGTGAGTGAGATCATGTTACAACAAACAACAGTCGCCACAGTCAAGGATTATTTCATTCGCTTTATGAATGTTTTTCCTACAGTTTTTGACCTGGCAAACGCTCCCCTTGAGGACGTGCTCGTTGTCTGGCAGGGGCTTGGCTATTATAGCCGCGCGCGCAATTTACATAAAGCTGCTCGGAAGCTTGTGCAAGACTTTCAAGGTTTTTTTCCCTCAGAAACCGCCGTTCTACAAACTCTTCCAGGCATAGGCCCTTACACGGCCGCTGCCATCGCAGCCATTGCCTTTAACACGCCTTGTCTTCCGGTAGATGGCAACATTGCCCGTGTTTTCGCCCGCATGCGGGCCATTGAGACACCCCTTCCCTCTCTTTTATCTGAGGTCCGCACAGAAATTAAGGCTTTTGTAGGGCATGGCAGACATCACGGCGATGTTGCGCAGGCGCTCATGGACTTAGGGGCAACAGTCTGCACGCCAACTTCGCCTTCTTGTAACATATGTCCTTGGAATGCAGATTGTCAAAGCGCCAGGAATAATACAACTGATCAATACCCAACGCCAACGATCAAAAAGAAAAAGCCCCTTAAGTTTGCCCATGCCTACCTTATCCAAACGCCCTCAGGACAGCTTTGGTTGCGCAAACGACCCGACACAGGTCTTTTGGCAGGCCTGATGGAAGTACCCATGTCCGATTGGCTAGAGGACGAGACCCTTCTTGTTCAAACGCCGCCCATCGGTGGTGCCTGGATCAAAGCGCCTTCTGTTATCAAACACGTGTTCACACACTTTGATCTTTATGTGCAGCTTTGGACCATTACCATTGACGAGTCCTCTCTTCCCATCGAGGGTTTTTGGGCCTGTCAAAGCACGCTTCCTCAGCTGGCGCTTCCTACCCTGATCAAGAAAGTGATCAAAAATACGCAACCCCTCTCAGACAAGTCTTGACATGTGGACCATGATCTGACAGTGTTCCGTTCATAGTTTTGTAAATTACGGAGTCAATATGGCTAAAGCAAACACCATTAAGATTCGCCTCGTCAGCACAGCTGACACGGGTTTCTTTTACGTCACCAAGAAAAACCCTCGCACCATGACTGAAAAAATGGTGAAAAGAAAATATGATCCTGTTGCAAGAAAACACGTGGATTTTAAAGAAGCAAAAATTAAGTAGTTTTTTCAAAACAAAAAAAGTCCCTTCCTTGGGGCTTTTCTTGCTCAACTGACGCTCACTTCCTTCCGTTTATTTTAACTCTTTCTTAAATTCCTTGTTTTACGCTACAGCCTAACTATAGACGTCGCGTACAAAAGGAATAGAAAATGTCCATCTTTAAGGCATGGGGTCTTCAAAAAAGGGTTGTGGTGGGCTTGATGCTGTTTGGTCTTTTGCCTGCGGTGGCCCTTTATGGTGTTTTCTATTGGCAGGCCGGAGCCATCCGCAAAGGCTTCGAAGCGCCCTTCCTGCATCAGGCTGAATACACCATGGACATTGTCGACCGCACGCTTTATGAACGAGTGGGAGATGTTCAAGCCTTTACCATGAACAGTCTCTTTCGTGATGCCAATAATTGGCAAGGACCCAATCAAGCGTCCTTAACCGCTGCCATGAATGAATACATGAAACTCTACGGCCTTTATAGGGTGATGATGGTGCTTGATACAAACGGTGTTGTGCGTGCCATGAATACCCAAGACCAAAGTGGAAAACCCCTAAAAGGACCAACCCTTGTAGGGCAGTCTTTTGCAAAGGAGCCCTGGTTTCACAAAACCATGGCCGGTGATTTTATCAAGGACACACGTGGCAAGCCTACAATCGTCCGTGTGGAGGGCCCCTATGCCTTTCCCATTGCCAACGCACTATACCGCGTGGAAGATAGTTACGGGCTTATTTTTGCGTCCCCCATCAAAGACTTTCAAGGTCGCACCATCGGCGTTTGGGTTAACTTTGCAGATTTCGGATTTATTGAAAATATTTTTGCCGCACTTAACAAAAATAATGTACGCCAAGGGCAAAAAAATACAGAAGTCACCCTGCTTGATAGCAAGGGATACGTCATTGCAGAATACGACCCTGACAAAACAGAGACACAAAACAAAAATAGAAACTTCAAAGTGCTTGGCAAACATAATTTAGTAGAAAGAGGCGTCAGCGCCGCCGCCGCAGCTGTTGCTGGAAAAGCGGGCGTCATCAACAATTCGTACCATGCGCGAAAAAAAGTGACCATGGTCGCGGGGTTTGCCCCTGCAAAAGGCTATGAGGATTTTAAGGGTCTTGGGTGGTCGATGCTGGCACGGGGCCTTCCCGATGAAATCTACAAACCAGTCAGGGTTATGGATCTTGGTATGCTCATTGCCATTTGTGTGACCATGGGCATCATCGTGATCGCAGGCATTTTCCTCGGTCGGTATTTTGCGACCCCCATCGGCACCTTAGCAGACGTGATGAGGAAAATTGCAGGCGGTGATAAGTCACTTGTCGTGCCTTATCAAGATAACAGAACTGAAATCGGTCAGATGGCAAAATCATGCCAGTTCTTTAAGGACGTGGTGGCAAAGGCAGAACAACTGACCGAAGAGCAAAAAATTTCCGCGGAAAAGTCCCGTCTGGAACTCAAGCATAAAATGCTTCTTTTGACCGATGAGATCGAGCAAGAAATGAAAGAAACCATCACCCACGTCCTTGAAAATGCTGATACGGTGGTGACAATCTCTAAGGAAATGAGTCAGTCAGCAAACCGGGTCTCCAGGGAGTCCCAAGCGGTCTCACAAGCCACTGAGCGGGCACAAATGAATGTCGATAGTGTGGCAGCCGCCACGGAAGAGCTCTCCATCTCTGTCAACGAAATCAGTCAGCAAGTCTCTCACGCGGCGCGCACGGCCCAATCTGCGGTTACATCTGCAAATTCGACCAATACAACGGTTCAAAAGCTTGCCGACGCCGTGCGAAGCGTTGGGGATGTGGTGCTTTTGATCTCGGATATTGCCGAACAAACTAACTTGCTGGCCCTTAATGCCACCATCGAAGCGGCGCGCGCAGGCGAAGCTGGAAAAGGGTTTGCGGTGGTGGCCGCGGAGGTTAAGAATCTGGCCAATCAAACAACCAAAGCTACCGACGGGATCACCCAGCAAATCACCGCCATCCAAAATGCCACGGAAAATTCCGTCACCGCCATCGAAGATATCGTCAAAACCATCCAAGAAATTGATAATATCTCGTCCTCCATTGCAGCCGCTGTGGAAGAACAAGGAGCTGCCACTAACGAAATTAGTTCTAATACGCAGCAAGCAGCCCAAGGCACACGGGAGGTATCGGAAAAAATTCTAGGGGTCAACACGGAGTTTCAAAACACCAACGAGCTCTCTGCAAAGGTCCAAATGATGACCGATGACGTCATGAATATGGTCCAAGGTCTTCGCGGTCGCATGATCACCATTTTGCGCGATTCGTACGCAGGCAACAGGCGCGCGGACACCCGGTATTCTGCAGACGGTTACACCACCAATGCAACCTTTAAAGGAAAATCTTATCCTTGTACCGTCAAAGATATCTCGTCAGACGGCATTGCCATATACTGCAAAGAAATTGCCGCTGACGCGCTTAAAGATGATCCCATCACCTTTGATTTGTCCGGATATCCTTCTGTGGTGAATGGCAAAATCGTTGGATGCGCCGCAGGAGAAATTGTGCGCGTCTGCTACTATGGTGATACGCGACAAAGGGCGTCCATGGAGCGCTTTATCACCAGTCGTTTTGGTGAAGCGAAACAAATCGCCTAAGCTTATTCTTCCCCTCAGCATGTCTTATTTGCATGCTGAGGGGAAATCACTTCAGAATCTTTTTACTCCTTAACTTTTCTTTAAAGTTCTTTTCCTACCCTTCCATGTGAAATATCTTTTGCTTACGTGGAGTAGCCATGCCGTTTTTTAAAAGTTGGAACCTGAAAAAGCGCGTGATTGCCTGTCTTTTGACCTTTGGGTTATTACCTGCACTGTCCATGTATGCTGTTTTTTACATTCAAGCTCAGAACATCAAGTCAGGCTTTAACGAGACACTTCGCACCCAAGCAGAAGCTGTGATGGACACCCTTGATCGTACCCTCTATGAACGGTCAGGAGACGTGAGCGCTTTTGCTGTGAACAACATCTTTAGGGACCCAAACAACTGGCAAGGCCCCTCTTCTTTAAATGCCCAGGAAACCATCAATCGATATGTGGATGTTTATGCCTATTATGATCTCATGATGATTGTGGATCTTACGGGCCGTGTGCGTATGACAAACACCGTTGATACAAACAAAAAACCCCTAAAAGGGCCATCCCTTGTGGGTCAATCCATTGCTCAAGAAGAATGGTTTAAAAGGCTTATTGCTGGCAAATATATGAAAGATAAAGAGGGGAACTCTGCCAACAAACTTATGGTGGGGCCCATGCCCTTTCCTTTGCTGAATCCCCAGCGCGCAAAACATGATGCCTACGCCATGGTTTTTGCAGCGCCCATCGTGGACGCGCAAAACCAGCCCATCGGATTTTGGGTTAATGTGGCAGATGTCTCTTTCATAAACCGCATCCTTTCAAGATACCATAAACTTGCTGCGGACGTTGGACAAAATAAAACGGATTTCACCCTTCTGGACAAAGAGGGCTTTATCATTTTGGAATATGACTCTGACAAAAATGATCAAAAAAACCTCGAGCGAGATTTTTCAGTTTATGGCAAACGCAATCTTGTCCAGACCGGCTCTGAAATCGCCAAGGCGGCCGTCATGGGGAAAACGGACGTTCTTTCAGCTTTCAACGGTCGCAAGAAAATAACGCAGATTGGGGGCACGGCCCACAGCAAGGGCTTTGAGGATTTTCCGGGTCTTGACTGGAGCGTCATGGTCCGTGCAAAGGCAGATGATCTTTACGAGCCCATTATGCACACAAACCATGGGATGGTCATCGCCATTAGTGTCGCCCTGGCGGTGATTTTGGCGTCAGGTATTATGTTAGGTCAGCGCTTCTCCACCCCCATTGCCACCCTTGCTGACATTATGAGACGTGTGGCCAGCGGTCACAAGGATCTTGAGATTCCCTATCAAGAGGACAAAACCGAATTTGGCAAGATGGCACAATCTTGTAATTTTTTCAAGCAAGTTGTTGAAAAAGCAGAAGAACTTTCTAATGAGCAGAAAGGCTTGGCAGAAAAAGCAGAGTACGAACTAAAACAAAAAATGCTTCTTCTGACCGATGAAATTGAAAAAGAAATGAAAGAAACCATTGCAAATGTCATTGAAAATGCCCAAGGCGTTTTAAATATTTCCAATGAAATGACCGAGTCCGCAACGCGGGTTGCCGTTGATTCCACCGCAGTTTCCCACGCCACCGATCGTGCCCAGATGAACGTGGACAGTGTGGCGGCCGCCACTGAAGAACTATCAATCTCTGTGAACGAAATTAGCCAACAAGTCTCTCACGCAGCCCAAACGGCCCAAACAGCTGTTTCTACGGCCCATTCAACCAATCTTACAGTCCAACAGCTTGCCGACGCTGTCAGAAGTGTGGGCGATGTGGTTTTACTTATTTCCAGTATTGCTGAGCAAACAAATCTTTTGGCCCTAAACGCCACCATCGAAGCCGCACGCGCCGGGGAATCAGGAAAAGGATTTGCCGTTGTTGCGGCGGAAGTGAAAAACCTAGCAAATCAAACAACAAAAGCCACCGACGGCATCACACAACAAATCACTGCCATTCAAAGCGCCACAGATAACGCCGTTAAGGCCATTGAAGAAATCGTCAAAACCATTCAAGAGATCGACAACATTTCTGCGTCCATCGCCGCCGCTGTGGAAGAACAAGGCGCTGCCACCAACGAAATTAGTGCTAACACACAACAAGCAGCGCAAGGGACACGCGAGGTATCCGAAAAAATTTCAACCGTGAACGCTGAATTTCAAAATACCAGCGTCTTGTCGTCTAAGGTCAAAGATACAACCGATGAGGTCATGACCATGATTCAGGACCTCAAGGATCGTATGGTAGTCATTTTAAGAGATTCTTACGCGGGTAATCGGAGACAAAATCCCAGATATAAAACAGAAAATTATGTGGCTTCTATCTTGAAGGATGGCAAAAACTACCCTTGCGATGTTAATGACGTCTCTTGTGATGGCCTGTCTGTGGTCTCTGCCGAGCTTGCTCAACACATCAAGGAGGGTGACTTAGTCACAATCGATCTTTCAGGATACATGAAAAGCCTCTCTGGTCACGTTGTCGGGATCGCAGGTGGTCAGGTCATTCGCATTGTCTTTAAGGGGGATGAGCGACAAAAACAATCCATTGAGCGCTATTTAGAAGTGCGCTTTGGTAAACAGGCGGCCATTGCTTAACCTGGACACTCTGATTCTTTTAAAGATGCTAGAGATCATGCGTCACAGGTGTGTTTTTGGCGAAATACCAAAAGTGAGTTTTTTTGTTCTTTTTGCGTCGATCTTGCGCTGGTCGTTAAGGGTCGGCTTAAAAACCTAGTCTTTTTTCTTGCGTTGACGACCAAAATTACTAAAGATCTGTTTTGGCCAAGACGCCTCCCCCATGGCGGTTTTGGTTGCCCGCTTCACGGGTTCAAGGTCATGCCCTTCTTGATCTGTGTGGGCAATCTCTTCAATCATGCCACTTTCACTAAATTTAATGGTGATCAAAGAAGTTTCCAATACTTTGGGTTCAAAAAAGGCCGTCGTTTCCGTTCTTTTTGCTGCGTAAACCCACACTTTTTCATCAAAAGCAAGGGTTGAGGAAGGGCTTCCGGCAAGGCGCATGACGTCCATCTGCGTAGACACCCCAGGCTTTAATTGCGCAAGGACCTTTGGGTCGATGGTTTTGCCGCGAACGTCGATCCGAGACTGGCACCCACATAGAGCGAGCGCTGTTCCCACCAAAAGTATTCCCGTAACTTTTCCTAGCATTTCATCTTTCCAGACGGTCGGTCGATGCTTTAGTCCTACCAAAACTTACGACCTAACTCAACAGCTGTGATCTTTTCTTTAAGGCATGGACCTAAAACGTTTGATGAGCCGATCCGTATTGACAAGGGCCTCTTGCCTAGGGCTTTTCTACAAAGGAGGCCACAACCTTTTTAAGACCCGCCTTTTCAAATTGAATATCAAGCTTATCGCCTTGAATGGAAAGAATCTTGCCATAGCCAAACTTAATGTGAAACACGCGTTCACCGATTTTAAAGGCGCAAAGGTTTGGGGACACCACCTCCGGCGTTTCTTCGCGAGCAAAAAAGGATCCAAGGGACCACGTTGGTTGCGCGCGGGCCTGTTGTTGCAAGGGACGCGCGATGGTCACGTGTTCTTTGGGCAGTTCGTCAATAAAGCGTGAGGGCTGTCCCGACTGCCAGCGACCGTGAATGCGCCTGTTGGCGGCGTAGGTAATAAGCGCCCTTTTACGCGCGCGCGTAATCCCCACATAGGCAAGGCGGCGCTCTTCCTCAAGACCACGACTGCCTGTTTCTTTAAGAGATCTGGCACTGGGGAAAATCTCTTCTTCCCACCCTGCCAAAAAAACCGTATCGAACTCAAGGCCTTTGGCGCTGTGCATGGTCATGAGACTCACGCGGTCTGCCTCTTCTTGGGTATTCACATCCATAACAAGGCTAACGTGATCCAAAAAGGCACCCAGGGTCGGAAAATCTGCCATGGCGCGCACAAGCTCTTTGAGGTTGTCAAGGCGCGCAGGCGCGTCGGCCGACTTATCTTCTTGCCACATGGCCGTATACCCAGACTCATCGAGGACAATCTGGACTACCTCAAAGGGCGGGAGGGTTTTTGCAAGGGCGCGCCAACGCTCAAACGCCCGCATGAGCTGTTCAAGACTTGTGCGCGCCTTACCGCGAATTTCATCGGTTTCCAAAAGAGTATAGCACGCTGCCACCAGAGACACGTTTTGAACCCTTGCGTAATGGTGCAAAAGCTGCACGGTTGCAGCGCCAATACCGCGCCTTGGTGTATTCAAAATACGCTCGAACGCGACGCCGTCATCCCCTTGTGCCACCACGCGCAAATAGGCAAGTGCGTCCCTGATTTCTTGACGTTCATAAAACCGAGGCCCGCCCACCACGCGGTACGCAAGACCAAGAGTCATGAGCCTGTCTTCAAATTCACGGGTTTGAAAGCTTGCCCGCACCAAAATGGCCATGGACGAAAGAGGATCTCCCTTACGCAAAAGGGTTTCGATTTGATTGCCAACAAAACGTGCCTCTTCTTCCGAGTCCCACACCCCTTGAACGCCCACCTTTTCCCCTTGATCCACCTGTGTCCACAAGGTTTTCCCAAGGCGTGAGGCATTGTTGGCAATCAACTCGGACGCAGCGCCTAAGATGTGAGGGGTCGAGCGGTAATTTTCTTCGAGGCGCACCACAAAGGCACCCGGGAAATCTTTTTCAAAGCGCAAGATGTTCGACACCTCAGCACCGCGCCATCCATAAATGGACTGATCATCATCGCCCACACAGCAAATATTTTGATGCCCCATGGCCAGAAGACGCAGCCATAAGTACTGAGAAACGTTGGTGTCTTGATACTCGTCCACCAAAAGGTAACGGAATTTTTGCTGATAGTCCTTCAAAACATCAGGCGCGTCTTTAAAGATTTGCAACACCTTAAGGATCAAGTCTCCAAAATCAACGGCGTTCAACGTGCGAAGACGCGCTTCGTACTCAGTGTAAAGCAAAAGACTGGGATCATCGGGTGCCTTCAGATCCGCGGCCGAGACTTTATCAGCCGTCAGCGCGCGGTCTTTCCAGCGACTGATGCTCGCGGCAATCACGCGGGGCGGCCATTTTTTCTCATCAATTTCTTCGGCCCGCATAAGCTGCTTAATCAGGCGCAGCTGATCATCGGTATCAAGGATCGTAAAGCTGGGGTGAAGCCCTGCCAGCTCTGCGTGACGCCGCAGGATTCGCACACACAGGGAGTGAAAAGTCCCAAGCCAAAGCCCCTCCACATCGCGTCCCAAAAGCTTTTCCAGGCGCTCTTTCATTTCGTTGGCCGCTTTGTTGGTAAAAGTCACAGCCAAAATCTGGCTAGGGTACGCCTTTCCAAGGGTTAATAGATGGGCAACCCGAGTGGTCAGAACGCGCGTTTTTCCCGTTCCCGCACCCGCCAAAATCAAGACAGGACCGTCCACCGCCTCTACTGCTTGGCGCTGGGGTTCGTTTAAGTCCTTTAAATAATCAGGAAGGGAAGGGTCGTGAGTCATGGGCTCATGGGCAACAAGCGCGTGTTGTGTTAACATAGTGTTTTCCCGTATGGTGTCGCGTGAAGGGACCGTTGACACACAACCTACAGGAGCACGCGCGAGATTGCCAGCACTGCAAAGAATAATTAGCCATCTTCCCACCCAAGCGGTTTTACTCATGATGCTTGCCATCGGTTTTTACGCCCTGCAAGACGTGTGTGTGAAAAGCCTACCCTCGTCCATTCACCTTGTCGAGATCTTGTTTTGGCGCAGCGTGTTTGCGCTGCCTATTTTGCTCCTCTTGGTGAAGACGGAGCGCCATCCAAACCCTTGGCATACGCAAAAACCCCTTCACCATCTTTTGCGCGCATTGTTTTCATCCATTGCGACCTTATTTTTCATTGCGTCATTCAGACAAATGCCCCTCGGCGATGCATACGCCCTCACATTTTCAGCGCCTCTTTTTATGGCACTTTTAGGCGCTCTTCTCCTAAAAGAAAATCCGCCTCCCCATCGATGGCAAGCTGTTTTTATGGGATTTGTGGGTGTGTGGGTCATTTGCGAACCTTCGTTGGACACGCCAAGCCTTTATCTTATTCCCTTGGTGGGCGGACTATTTCACGGCTTGGCGCAACTTTCATTAAGGGGCCTTACTAAAGAAGACAGCACAAGCCTTATCGTGGCTACCCTTTTAGGGACAAGCCTCTTTTTATGCGCGCCCCTTATGTTTCAGCATTCATGGAATTACTCCACCCATGAACTAACGCTCTTTATGGGGGTTGGTCTCCTGGGAGGATTTGCCCAGTGGCTCATGACCCATGCTTTTAGAAAGGCCTCTCTCACGTTTCTTGCGCCTTTTGATTATATAGCGCTTTTATGGGGTATCGGCTTTGACTTTGCTCTTTGGCACCACAGACCCAGCCAGTATCTTATGGGAGGCACTTGCTTGATTCTTGGCGCCAACTTTTACCTAATGTGGCAAGAGCGCCGTCATCACAAAAAGCAAATGCGCGCCGCTCCCCATACTGTCTTACGCTAAGGCGGGGGGACCGCCTAAAATGAAAGCCTTAAGAAATAAGAAGAGTTTTACGCCCTATAGTTCATAACCAGGTTTTTTAAACATTTGTCCTTTTGGAGGCACAATCTCCACATCATAAACTTCTTTCTTCCAACGCTCGTAGGGTATTTCTTCAAAGGCGACGGAAAAAACTTCTTCCTTGTGACCGAGAATTCGTGTTCCCTGGGTCACGATCATATCTGCGAATTCTTGCTTTTGTGCGTCCGTTGTGCCAGGGGCAAGCTTAATATAGATATGCGGCATATTTATTTCCCTATTACTTATTTTTTACGTTTCTATTTTAACAAGCAAGTCACATTGGATCAACCTGCTCATTTGAGGTGGAGGGACAGCCTTTAAGGACAGAGGGCGGCTTGAGACTTTTGACTACTCAATCATTCATCATATGACTTTTTAGCGTCTGGCCTCACTTTTGGGTTCATGGGAGCAAATATTCGTCAGATTTTTATCCCAAGATGGGGGAAGGCATATGAGGTTTGTGTCTTGCAAAACAGGATAAACGGGTGGCGCACCCGAGGGGATTCGAACCTCTGACCTTTGCCTCCGGAGGGCAACGCTCTATCCAGCTGAGCTACGGGTGCCTGGTTATTTGTGTATACCCAAAAGATCTCTAAGTCAAAGACTCTTATGACAACACTTCCAAATAGACCCTTGTGCGCGCACAAGTTTTATCCTCATGAACAGCTTTTTGCAACAAGGAACGCCGCGCTAGCCTGACATTTTTTCTAAATCTGTGCCCGTATGTCTTGGTGCGAAGGATTTGCTCGTATCCTAATAAGGTTTCAGCCTGGGGGCCGCCAAGGGCCACGCGCCTTGCCAACCGAGCACGCTCTTTTCGCACGGTTTCATATAGGCTTTCATTTTCAAAAAGAGCGCTTTTTAGACGCCCAAGGGCGTGATACCGATTAAGATCTGTCACGGGAGTGTCAAACTCCAACGCCTCCTCACACAAAAGAGCAGCCATGAGGCTTTTAGCGCTTTTCTGGGTGCCCGGGCTTGCTCTAAAGGAACGCTGGGCCTTTTTCGCATAATGCCAAGCAAGCTTGAGGTCAGCACGCCTTTTTGCCTCAGCGCTCTCAAGACGATCTCCCGAAGAAACGTAATGTCCCTTGTGACACATGAGTCCTAGGCCTAAATAAGCCGCAGCCCTTTCTTTCCAATGGTCATGGGACGAGTGCGCCAAGCTTTCGAAAAATCCTTGAATCCGCAAAAAACTAGAAGAGACAGCCTCTTTTTCCACCCGATCATAGAAAAGGACCAGGGTCGCAACGCCGCTGCCTTGCTCGACCATTTCTTCCAATGCTTGGACAGGAGAAATTGTGGCCCGAGGCGTGGCTGCCTCCTCGTCCTCGTGTAAACTTGCCCCACAAAAAGAAGGGGCTAAAATAGCTAAAACTAAACTAACGACAAAAATTAACTCTTTTCTCAAAGGCCCTGGTCTTTCATGCTGGTTTTCAAAATTACACGCAGCATATCGAGATGATTTATAATGGCAAGCTTTTTTCTGTGTTTTCTCGTTTTCATTTTGATATGAAAGAATCTTTCACAAAAGAATAGTTTCTATTCAAAAAAAGCAAGAAATTCAATCTCAAAAATAGTTGACTCCATGAAAATTATTGGTATTTTTATTTTTGACAGATTTTTTATTGTTTAATTATTTAAAAATATTTATGTTATCAAAAATATTGTCATTTTTAAATTGATCCCTATATGTAAATTATAAAATCGCAGAATCCATCCTACCTAATCCCGGAGATGATTAATGACCATGAACAGCCTACTTATCGCCACAGCTCTTTCCATCATAAGTTTATCTGGAAGTCTGTACGCCTCTCATCAAGATGAGCTCCCCGAAGGATTTGATGCCACAGCCTATGTGCAGCGATATGAAGACCTATCTACCGCCTTTAACGCCCAACACGAGGTCGATCTTTTGACCTTTGCAAAAAACCACTACTTGAGGAATGGTCTACTGGAAGGGAGAGAAGCCCGAGGCTATGGCAGCCTTGGACTTCCTGCTGACTTTAAAGAAGAAACATATCTTTTCCTAAACCCCGATATTGCTGATTATGCCCGTCTGAATGGCCACAACCCGGTTCATTTTGCCATCGCTCATTTTTTGTCAAGTGGGCAGAAAGAGAATCGTCTATACAAAGCTGGCACTCAGAGTGACGCCAGGGTTTCTGTTGTCAGTCTTCCTGACGATTTTGACGCAGATACTTACTTTGCCCTTAACCCGGATGTGGCCGAAGTCGGGATCACACAAAAGCTTGACCCTCACAGCTGGGCCAAAGAACACTATCTCAATCACGGACGTAAAGAAAAGCGCCTTTATCGCATGCCCTTGCCCTTTTCTACGGCCGTTTCATCTTCCTTGCCCGTGCAGCCAACACCCTCTTTGCAAGAAGAGCTCGGCCAAGCTTTATCAGACCATGACGAAGCACGTGTCAACGAAATCCTTGCTATCTTGCATGAGACCGCTTCAGATGAGCCATCTGCGATTCCGCCCCTGCCCACCCAAGGGATTTTTGCTCATCATCCCCACTATCAAGAGCCCTCTGCATCTATGGTGAACCCGGCCTATGGTCCCTCTTACGCCCCCAAATCTTTTTCACCTGAAGCGACCTTTGACCCTTACGGCGCGACGCACCACGCGTTGCCCACACAGTCCCGTGATCTTGAGGCGGAATTAAATGAGGCCTTGGACCAAGAAGATGACGAACGTGTGCGCAGACTCACGCAGGAAATGGCCATTGCTTCACAAGTACCATCCTTTAGGGCACACGTGGGGGATGCGGCACAAACTGGTCCAGGACACGAGGAAAGCCTTGAAGAAAAACTGGAGCGCGCCATAGGCGAAGGCGACGACACAGAAGTCTTTCGTCTTTTGAATGACAACGACGATAAACATGCCCCGAAACCCACTCTTGTCCGGGACATGGCCATGGCCTTTGAGGCACAAGGTCGCGGCGGCAATGCGGATCAACATCAATTTATGAGAGGATATAAATTCGATCATAGCGGACGCTTTGTGAGCGGCGAGCAGCGTGACCCTCACGAAAAACGCCTTTGAGTTCCCTAAGAGTGAGCATGCCTTAGGACGCGACGGTAAGAACGAGCGCCCTAAGGCTACGACACTCAAAACTTTCCCATAATCTTCTTGGTAGTTGGCGTAGATTTGAGTACAGTGCCAAAAAAGATTATTTTACAAAAGTAACTTTAAACGCTCTAGAAGGATGTAAAAATGGCCCTAGAATTAAACTACGACCGCATGGTTCAAAAAGCCCTTTTGCAAGTTGTGCGAGACACCCTTGCTCTTACAGCGAAAAATGGCCTTGTGGGGGCCCATCATTTCTATTTGACCTTTCAAACAAATAGATCAGACGTTCAGCTTCCTGAAAAATTACGGGAAAAGTACCCTGAAGAGATGACCATCGTTCTTCAACATCAATTTTGGGATCTCGAAGTCACAGACACTGGGTTTGGGGTCACCCTCAGCTTTGATGATAAACATGAAAAAATCTGGATTCCCTATATAGCCATCGTCAATTTCTTGGATCCCTCAGTTAAGTTTGGCCTACAGTTTGAAGCAACAGAACCAGAAAGCAATGGGGATCACGGACCCAAGCCCGACAACAAACGGGACCTATCTCCAGAAACCCCTTCATCAGGAAAAGTTGTGACTTTGGATGCCTTTCGCAAGAAGTAAGGTCATCCTCTTTTTTACTTCCGTGGGGAAGATTAGGCATAAAAAAAAGCCCGCAAATGCGGGCTTTTTTATTGTTGTATAACTTAGTGTTTTTTCATGGCTTCTTGCGCTTTGCGAGCCATCTCTTTGGCTTCGGCTGTGCCCTCTGTCAGGCGACCGTGCCACAAAGCCTCGTGTTCTTTTTGAGCTTTTTGACACACACTGGCCATGTTCTTTCCATGGTTCATGGCCTTTTCAAAAGAATTCTTCACCTGTTTTGTCTGGGCCTCAACCTTTTCCTCGAGGGTTTTTGCTTGCGTTACTTCCTTAAGGTGCGCCCGCATGTCCCCAAAGGTCTCTTTTAGGTACGCTTGATGGGCTTGGGTCAAAGTCTTTACCGTATCAAAGGCAGAACGTTGAGCTTTGGAAAAAGCTTCCATATTTTTTTTATGAGAATTCATAACACTTTCAAAATCCACACGGGGCATTTTAAAGCCACCAAACGCAGAACCTTGATCTGTCTTCCCAAAAGTCTTCGCAACCATTTTTGTATTCCTCCCATAAAGTAATGATTTAACCTATGATCCTTATGATAACGCGACTATAAATCAAGGTCAATAGTTTTTCTCTTATTCCCAAATAAGTTAACGCCCTTTTTAATTTCTTTGCGTCCTATTCAAAATGTCATACTTTTCGTATTTTGCCTTTTATTTTTCCTGGGGGGGCTTATGAAATGTTACCTTTTTTTTCTCTTCGGGCCTCAATTCCTCTTGGACAATGACTTCATCTGGTGTGACATCCTGAAAAGTTGGCCTTAGGTCTTTTTGCAGGTTATTTTCTTTTGTTTTCAAAGTTTTCATGTCTTCAGAACTCTTTTTATTTTGCTTTGTCGTTTTTGGTTCTGCTTTTTGGACTTTATTTTTTTTTGACATCTTAGATGAAGATGAGGATTGTGCAAAGGGCACATCTTGCAGGATCAACTCTTCGTCTTCCGTTCCGTCCAAGGATACTGGCGCGTCCACATGCGCCAAAGGTGCGGCAGGAGATTTTCCTGTCATACTGGAAAGGCGGTCAATGTTGCGCCGAGTCGTTGCTTCATCAAGGTCGATTCTGAAAATATGCTCAGCGCGCTCTAGGTCTCCCGACATGCCGTAAGCAAGAGCCAAATTATGGCGCTCTCGCACTGTCACACCAGGCAAAGTTAAAGCTTTTTCAAGAACCTCCTTTGCACGCTTATAGTCGCCCTCTAGGACCAAAGACAGGCCTAAGTTTGACAAAATCCCCACATTATCCCCAGAGATGGCCAACGCCTTTTCATAATAACTCTGGGCTTTTTTATGATCGGACTTGGCGTCATAGCATACACCGACGTAATTCAAATAGGACGCCTCTTTAGGATATTCGCTCGCTAGCTTTTGAAAAAGCACAAGTGCCTCGTCCGTCGCCCCTTGGGCAAGAAGAATCTTGCCTTTTAACCGAAGGGCCTCTTGCGAGGTGGGGTGCTTTTGAAGATAGGTCGTAATGTGCATCATCGCCTGGGCATACTCCGTTGTATGCCACTCTGCTTCTGCCAAGAAAAGCAAGAGCTCAACCCGTTCGGGGTCCTTGTCCACTGCCTGCTTATAAAACGCCGCCGCCGACGCGTAATCTCCTGATTCCTTAAAACGCTCCGCCACCCTTAAGAGGGATAAATCGTCTTTTACCTCAGGTGATGTTGTTTTATCACACCCCATCAAAATCATACACGATGCCATCATTAGCGCTTTGATTCCACTCGATAAACAGGTTTTGCTGTTCATACACTCTCCCTGTAAAAAAGTAATTTGTTATTAATATGTTAACTTTTTTTTTAGGTTTGGGGAATATATAATCTAAAAATTGAATAAAAATTAGGGAGATTTTATTGGGCATTTTTCAGATTTCATTTCTTCTCGCCTGCTTAATAGGTGCCTGTTGGGATTTTCTCTTCTTTAAAATCCCCAATGAAATCATTATTTTCATTATTTGCCTCTTTCTGATCAAAATTGCCCTATTCGAACTACCTCTGGTTGATTACAAACCTTTCTTTTGTTTCGTCGGCGCCCTTCTTGTGGGCTACGGTTTATACTTTTTCCGCATTGTAGGCGCAGGCGACGTAAAACTAATTGCTGCGGTCTCTTTGTGGACCTCTCAAATCAATTATTTTTCTTTTTTGTTTATGATGGCTGTGGCAGGAGGCGTGCTAAGCGCCCTTTTTTACTTTTTTTCCCCCCAACTCACGGCGGTGCGCGTCCTGCTTTTGGGAAAACTTGAAAACACAAAACTTTTTGGACCCATTTCGAGCGAAGTAAACGAGCGTCTGTACGAAAAAGAGGCATCTTCTAAAATCGTCGTCCCTTATGGCATTGCCATTTTTTTAGGGTCGCTAGCCACCATGATGATAGAACTGTGAAAGGCATGATAAGATGAAAAACGCAATTGGACTTTTTGCCGCCCTGTGCCTGGCTTTGCTCGTGGCCTTTTTTGTGTATTTTTTCCAGAAAAGTGGCCAAAAAAACACCGAAGAAAAAATGGACACAACAGCCATTCTTGTGTCAACGGTGACACTTAACCCAGGTGAGCGTGTTGACAAAAGCAAATTTGAATGGACTCAGTGGCCTACTAAAGCCATCCAAAGCGATTATATCCGCAAGGATAAGCCCGAGGATATCAAGTCCGTTGACGGCGCTGTGCTTCGCGGCATTATCCTAAAGGGCGAGCCAGTTAAAAAAGCAGACCTTGTGACCATTGGGGACAAAAGTGCTGTCACTGCCTTTGTCCGTCCAGGTCTACGTGCCGCCTCCATCCCCCTCACCCGCGTCTCAAACCCCAGTATTCATTATTCACCCGGTGACTATGTCGATATCATTTTCACCAAAAGGGGACGTGGCAGTGAAGGAGATACAGAATCTATTATCCGAGGCGTGCGTGTGATTGCAGTAGACGAGCATTTAGTTGCTGCCCAAGGACAACGCAGCACCGATGAGACAAAACAGCCCAAAAATATTACGGTCGAGCTTACGCCTCCCCAAGCAGAGGAACTCGCCTCGGCCATTCAAGAAGGAAACGTGGCGATCAGTCAATACAGTGCCTTTGCCCCTCCCACGCAATCAGCAGAGCACGTACCGGTGCAAACGGTTTTGCGCAAAGAGCCTGCCAAAGACGAAACAGAGCCCGAGAAAGAACGTGAAAAAATAAAAATTCTTCGCGGCAATGAAAAATAAACATCGATTAACAGATTGAGGTTACGAACATGGGACATTATCAAAAACAGATAAAGAGTTGGACTCTTGCCATCGGGATTAGCTTGACCATGGCGACAAACGTCCTTGCTGGCACGACCATCCGTCTTGAAAAGGATACGGCAAAGGCCCTTCCTTTGGATGGCAAAGTCACAGAGGTTTTTGTCTCTAATCCTGAAATCGCAGACGTTCAAAGCAATGGACCAGATACCGCCTATATTTACGGAAAGAAGGCAGGTGTCACGACCATTTTTCTTGGCGGGCACAAAGGAAAAGCTGAACCTATTTCTGTGGTCGTTACCCACAGTCTGACACCGCTTATGAATACCTTTAAACTTGTATACCCCAAAGAGCATATCACTGTGACCTCATCACCCGCTGGTATCGTTCTTTCGGGCAGCGTCACGTCTGCCAAAACGTCCAAGGACGCCGAGAATATCGCCAAACAATACCTCACCAAGGACGAGAAGGTGGTCAACAATTTGACCGTCTCCACCCCCACCCAGGTCTATTTGAAAGTGCGGTTTGCTGAAATACAACGCAACGTGTTGAATCGCTTTAATCCTAACTTTGGGATCTTGGGCGCAAGTGGCAAAAACAATATTACCTACGGGATCCTCACAGGGCGTGCCCCCCTTGATGCAGCCGGTGCTTTTTCACGCAAAACAACGGGGACCGCTGTTCCCTTTGGAAGCTACGGATTGCGTTTTAATGACGGCACCTCGGATCTCCAGTCTCTTTTGGACGTTCTCGAGCAAGAAGGTCTGGGGTCTATTTTAGCAGAACCAAATCTTGTGGCTCTTTCTGGAGAGACCGCCAGTTTTCTTGCGGGTGGTGAGTTTCCTTACCCTGTTCCCCAAGGTAATGACAGCTTAAGCATTGAATTCAAGCCCTTTGGTATTGGACTGTCCTTTACACCCACGGTGCTCAGCCCAAATTTGATCAACCTGCGCGTACGCCCAGAAGTCAGCGAGCTCGATTACTCCAACGCCATCACCTATAACGTGTCAGGCACCGTTGAAACCATTCCCTCCCTTAAAACACGTAAGGCTGAAACGTCGGTGGAGCTTGCCAGTGGTCAAAGTTTTGCCATTGCAGGCCTTTTGTCAAACTCGATCACAAGCCAAATTCAAGACCTTCCAGGACTTGCCAATATTCCAATTTTAGGAGCCCTTTTCAGGTCCACAAGCTTCCAACGAGATCAGACCGAGCTTGTCATTATTGTGACGCCTTATCTTGTCAATCCATCGGCGGAGAAAAATATGTCTGTTCCCACCGATGGTCTCAAGTACGGATCGACCCTTGATATGCTGATCATGAAGCGCTTGAACCGCGTGGATGGTCGCGAGGCCCCAAATTTTGAACCCCCGACCGGTGGAACCCTTGAAACAGCCGCTGGCTTTAACGTGGAGTAGTCTCATGAAGAAAACATCAACATCTCTTGCCCTTGTACTTCTGTTAGGCCTTAGCCTTACGGGGTGCAATGATGAAATGCACCACGAAATTCCAAGGGGTCCTTGGAAAATGCAAGCCAAAAAGCACGCCCATTTCGAGACTTTTCATTTGACCACCAAAGGCGTGGATATGAAAAAATTGCGAAGCCTTGTAGCCAAAGCGAACCTTAAGACGCCCATTTATGCGCGTATTCTGCTAAATGAGCCAGAAGGACGAAAGAACGCCACCAAACATGTGGCACATATCGAGCGTGAACTGAAGAAGTTTGGGATTGCTGCCCACCGCATTGATGTGCAGTACTTGGATCCCGCATCAGCGGCGGCCCAAGCACCAAGCCAGCACAAACTTGTCACAGTGACGCTTGACCAATACGAGCTGATTCCGCCCACTTGTCCTGGATGGCGCGAATACATGGACGGGTGGAGCGATCCCACTGAAGGAGAAGCCCATTTTGGCTGTACAAACGTTAGGAACATGGTTAGCATGATAGCAGAACCAAGAGATGCCTATGAGGCACACCAAAAAGATGCATCAGATGGTGCCAGGGAAGCCGCACAAATTGGACTTTACAGAAAAGGCAATACAAGGCAGGTCAAATCCGAGTCCACTAGCCTTTCTGCTGCAACCTCAGGCGGAGGCGGCAACAGTGGTGGCACGTCATCCCAAGCCTCGGGCGCAGAATAGTCAGGAGGGCACGTGGCCGATAAAAATGGAAGATCGGAATCAAAGGTATTTCTCGCCTTTGTGAGCGATCCAGAGTCTGAAAAAGTTCTAGCGTCTCTTCCATACGGCGAGTACGATTTGCAACCCGTTATCATGCGAGGAGACGCTGACGCCGCCTTCCAATATCTACAACAAAACCGCTCACCGCGTATTTTGCTCGTAGATTTAAGTAAATCGCAGCTTCCTGTGTCGGACGTGTCGAAACTTGCGGAAGTCTGCGAGCCTGGCGTAGAAGTGATCACCATCGGGCAAAGCAACGACGTCGCCGTCTTTCGGGGACTAATCGGTCTTGGTGTGCGTGATTATATCGTCAAGCCTCTCTCAGAAGGCCTCGTGATCCGCAACATCAACAGTATCATCACCGGCAACACCACCCAAAAAACCACAAACTTTATGAATTCAGGAAAACTTGTGACCTTTTTGGGAGCAAGAGGGGGCGTGGGAGTGTCCAGCCTCATGGCAAACTGCGCCTGGCTTTTATCCGAGACCTTTCATAAGCGTGTCCATCTCATGGACATGAACTTTTATGCAGGATCACTGTGCTATTTTTTTGATTTATCCCCCACACACGGCCTTATTGAACTCTTATCAACGACAGACCCCGTGGATGTCAGTGTCGTAGACAAAGCCTTTGTGAGTTACGCCGAGCGCCTTACGCTCACCACAGCACAGCTTGGGTTTCATGAAGAGTTTTCACCAAACACCCACACCCTGAAACAAACCTTTGATTTTTTGTGTCAACAATCACACTACGCCATGATCGATTTCCCGCGCAACTATAACCCTGACTTAATGAAATATGTGCTCGGCGAATCGCACGTGGTGGTCATTGTCTGTGATCTGACTTTTTTTTCTGTCAGGGACACCGTGCGGTATATCGAGCTTGCCCGAAGTGTTGCCCACAGCCAACAACGGATCATGGTCGTGGCAAACCGCGTGGGGGAATATAAAAAAGGTGAATTCGCCCTAAAAACCTTCGAAGATGTGGTGCACCATCCTGTTGACGCACTTGTGCCCTTCGATCCTATTGTTCCCCTCGAAGCCCTCAACAAAGGAGTGGTGGCTGCGTCCACAGAAGGAGGCGCTTTTACGAAAGGGGTAACCACTTTTGCGCAAGCTCTTGTGGGACGAGAGGCGCCCAAGAAAAAGAAGGGGCTTTTTTGGTAATAAACTCTAAACTACTTTAAGAATACAATAACAACATATGGATAGCAGGGACTTTGAAAAAAGATGGCACGTTTTGGGAATATTGATGATCCTATCACAGACGCCCCCTCTTTTTCTAAAGCGCCGTCTTCAGGAAAATTAACGGAGGAAAATGGCTTATCCCTCTATCAAGTCAAAGTCTCCCATATGTCCCCCGCTCTGGCTGCTTTTAGAGATCGTTTGTTTGAGCGCATGGTCTCTCAAATTGATCTTGCCACAGCATCTCGTCTATCGTCTCAAGAATTGCGCACCCAAGTAGAGCGCTTCACCCTAGACTACGCCCAGGAAACACAAACAAGACTGTCTCATCCAGAACAACAAAGCGTGTGTGAGGATATTGTAAATGACATGGTGGGTCTTGGCCCTCTCGAGGTCTTGATTCATGATCCAAATGTGACAGACATTTTGATCAACGCCTATGATCAAGTTTATGTGGAGCACAAAGGCAAGCTCAATCTGACCAATGTCCGTTTTCGCAGTGATCGCCACGTTCTTCAAGTTGCCCAGCGCATTGCTAACTTTATTGGCCGACGTGTGGATGAAACCAGTCCCATGGTCGATGCACGTCTAAAGGATGGGAGTCGTGTCAATGTAATCATCCCTCCTATTGCCCTTAACGGCGTTTCCATCTCCATTCGAAAATTCTCAAAGACCCTCATCGATCTTGACAAGATGTGCGCCCAAGGTAACCTTTCTTCTGGCATGCGAGATTTCCTAAAAGTTGTGGCAAAGTGCCGCCTGAATGTCATCATTTCAGGGGGGACGGGTTCTGGTAAGACCACGCTTTTAAACGCCATGTCTCAGCTGATCGACCCAAGAGAGCGCATTGTCACCATAGAAGACTCAGCCGAGTTAAAACTTGCCCAGCCCCATGTGGTTCGGCTGGAATCTCGCACAGCCAATATTGAAGGAATTGGGGAAATTACCATTCGGGACCTTGTGCGCAACGCTCTTCGTATGCGCCCTGACCGCATTGTTGTGGGCGAGTGCCGTGGTTCTGAGGCCTTTGATATGCTCCAAGCCATGAACACAGGTCACGATGGATCCATGTCAACAATCCACGCCAACAATACCGCAGAAGCACTGCACCGCATGGAAAACATGATCCTCATGACAGGACACGCCCTGCCGACTTCCGTTATTAGAAGCTATATTGCCGATGCCGTGAACGTTATTGTGCATACATCCCGTATGCGAGACGGCAAAAGACGGGTCACGCAGATTACAGAACTTTGCGGCTTAGAAAACGATGCGATCCGTCATCAAGATATTTTCTCTTTTGAATATGGTGATGAGGAAGACCATGGTCAAATTTCAGGAACCTTTACCTGCCATTGCCTGACCCCCCACCTGCTTCAGCGCGCTAAAGAATTTAACCTAGAGCAAGAGCTTTTAAACAGCCTGAGGAGTGAAAAAGGATGAGCGCAACTTTCAGCCTTGTGATTGGCCTTTTTTGTTTTGTTGCATTTTTGGGCGTCTTCTTTTTGGTCACGCGCTATTGGGACTCAAGCAAGGACAATGACCGAGCCCTTGAGCGTCTAAACGCCTTTGTGGCCAGTGATTTGGATATCAGCTCTGATCCTGAATCCTTTCTTTCCAACAAGCAAAAAGGTGTCGAAAAAGCCCTTCAAAAGTACCTTGGGTCTCTCAAAAGTGATAGCTGGTTCCAGTTAAAACTCTACCAAAGCGGTCTTCAGCTTACCATGACCCAGGTCTTGTTGGCTGAAATCGCTTTGGTGGCTTTTCTCACACTCATCTTTTTTTCAAGAGTCCACTTTCCCTTGCTCCTTTCCTTTGGAATGGCCCTGGGGATGGCTTTTTTTCTCACCAGTTTTCTCATTAACTTTTTGACGACAAAACGCCATCAAAAATTTATCGAATACTTGCCCCTTGCCCTTGACATTATCATGCGATCTATTCGGGCGGGACACCCCCTCGAACGCACGCTGCCCATGGTGGCTAAAGAAGTTCCGGATCCCGTGGGACGAGAATTTCGCACCATTACAGAACAGCTGAGTGTCGGTGTGACCTTTGAAGATGCCTTTCGCAATTCGGCGCTTCGCGTGGATCTTCGTGATTTTCATTTTTTTGTATCTGCACTGATTATCCAACGTCAAACAGGCGGCAGCCTTTCAGAGATTTTAGAAACAATTATCTTTGTGCTCCATAAAAGGGGTGAAATTCGCGCCAAAGCCCTAGCTCTGTCCGCAGAGGGCCGATTAACGGGCATGATTCTTGGGGCGCTTCCCGTTCTTTTTTGGTTTGCCATGGTACTGTTCAAACCCGAATATTTGGAGTTCTTCTCACAACCTGAAGGCCGAAAGCCCTTTTATACGGCTGTGGGGCTTATTGTGGCACAGGTCATTACCGTCCGGTGGCTTGTCAACATCAAGGTGGACTAAATGCAGACCTTATCAGATCCAGCTTTCATCAATTCCCTATTAATCTTTATCATTTTGGTGTCGCTGTTCTTTTTGGTTGAGCGTGTGATTGTCAAGAATTATATCGAGCGACGAACACGACGCCTCAAAAAAGGCCATGATCAGGCACATCTCTCACCCCATGAAATCGCAAAGGCCGCTGGGGAAAACAGCCCACTCATGGAACTTGGCGCCAAAATTGGCGGAAAGATCTTTGATCTTAACAAAAATATAGGAGATGCTATGCGCACCTCCTTCGAACAGTGCGGTTTTTCTCCTCAGACAGCTCCCATTGTGATCCCCTTGTTTAGGGCGCTGTTTACCCTTGGGGCCATAGGCGCATACTTTGTGATCAGTTTGTCAATTCCAGCCCTGGGCGACCAGCCTCCTTTTGTCAGGTATGCTATTTTTGGTCTATTTGTGTTTATTGGCTACCGAAGCCTCGATTATGGCCTTGATTTTATTAAAAAAAATAGATACGCAAAAATCCAAGGTTTTATTCCTAACTCCATCGATCTTTTGGTTTCATGCGCCAAGGGGGGCCTCAATATAGAAAAAAGCTTCGAGCGTCTTGCCAAAGAAATGGCCTTTGACACGCCAGATCTTGCCAAAGAATTCGCGATCACATCGGCTGAGCTTTCTCTTTTACCCGATCGCCGGCTGGCCTATAACAACCTCATGAGACGTGTGGCTCTTCCCTTGATGCATACGCTTTGCGTGACTCTCATCCAAGCAGAAGATCAAGGCGTGTCAGTGGGCCAAAGCTTGCACGTGATTTCCCAAGAGTTTACGAAAAAAAAACTTATTGAAATAGAAACCAAAGCAGCACGTTTGCCCGTTCTTCTTACTGTGCCCATTTTGCTTTTTAGCTTGCCTTCTCTCATGATTATCATCATGGGCCCCGCTATTTCTAACTTTTCCAACAGCGCGTTCTTTAATCAGTAACAAAAACTTGGAAAGGCCAGGACTTGCGAGAAGAGCTTAATTATCCTACCATTTAGGGAAAAGGGAGTATGAAGCAAACATTATGGCCACCACAACACTGGTTGAAACATCACAGTCTTTAAAACTCGGGTCTGGTGCTCTCGTAACGGGCACCCTCGACATGCGCGAATTCACAGGAGAAGAGGCATTGTCCGCTCCCTTTGAATTCAAGCTTCTTATGACATCGGATACCAAGAATCTGGATTTGGATAGCTATATTGGTCAATCTGCTACCGTCATGTTTGACGCCCAAGATGGCATACGCTATTTCAATGGGGTCATTGGCGAAATGTCTCAGCAACAAACCACGCAAGATAACGTCGCTGATGATACGACGCTCTACGAAGCGAAGTTATACCCCAAATTCTGGACCTTAAAGTTTGTGACTGACTGCCGGATTTTCCAAAATCAAACCACCCTTGAAATTATCACAACCGTGCTCAATGAAAATGGGGTATCAAGCATCAGCAACCGCACAACAACGCACGGTCAACAGCCCAGGGAGTACTGTGTGCAGTACAACGAAACATGTTTTGATTTCGTGTCGCGCCTGATGGAGGAAGAGGGGATTTATTATTACTTTCAGCATCAAGACGGTGACCACACCATGGTGCTTGCGGATATGCCCGGGGGACATGATCCTTGTCCCGTTGTGTCAACGGGACAGTTCATGAAATCACAAACCTCTGATTACTATGAAAATATTATCAGCTACTGCAAATCACTCGAGCGCTTTACCCCCTCATCCCAAGCCTTGGCTGACTATAACTTCACAACCGCCACAACGCCTCTTTATGCAAGCGTGCCTGGTGTTGCCAAGGGTGGTCTCATTTATCAGTATGCAACCGAAACTGATCACGAAGATTGTCCCAACCAAACAAAGGTCAGCTACTATACAGGTAACCGTCATGACGCGGCCCTTTGGCCCCAAAAGGCTCTTGAGGGTAAATCGACTGTGCCCTTTTTCACCTCAGGTCATCAATTTGATTTGGTGGGCTATGATAAACCGGGCGCCGATGGATCTTACGTATTGTACCGCGTTCGCCATCATATCACGGCAAGCACATATTTATACCAAGGCCATGCTATTTACGAAAATGACTTCTTGGCCTTTCCCTTTTCTGTGGTATTCAGACCTGCAGAACGTACTCCCAAACCCAGAATTTACAGCACCCAAACAGCCAGAGTCACGGGGCCCCCTTCTGAAGAAATTTGGACCGACGAGTATGGGCGTATCAAACTGAAATTCCATTGGGATGAGTCTGGTCCCCACGCGGGTCCCAGCGACGATAAAAGCTCTTGTTGGGTGAGGGTCCGTGAAGGCTGGGCTGGCGACAGTTGGGGAATTCTTTTCACGCCGCGCATCGGTATGGAAGCCATTGTGAGCTTTTTAGACGGCAACCCAGACCGTCCTTTAGTCGTGGGATGCGTGTGGAATAATCCAGGGCACATGCCCCCTTACCTGCCCCAAGTCCCCACAAAAAGCACCATAAAAAGCCACTCAACCAAAATGGGCGGACCCGATAACTATAACGAATTTCGTTACGAAGACTTAAAAGGGTCCGAACAGGTCTACTTTCAGGCTGAAAAAGACCATGACCTTTATATCAAGCAAAATGTCACAGAACATATTGAATACGGCAGTCAGTGGTGGTGGATCGATCGAGGCAACCGGGATACGGCCGTTCTACGCAAAGACGGCGCCAAACCAAAAACCACCCCCTTAGGCCAGGACCTGCCAGCCGGTGACGGCGATGATAACCTTGAAATTACAGGCGGTAACCTGAACGTTTCCATGCTCTCAAGCCACGGTCCCATCGCCCACAACCATTACATCGTCAATGGTGATTACAACTATAAAATCAGCACAGGCAGCCGGTTCAGTCTACAAGGAAAAGGCACGTTTTTTCACCAAATGGATGAGGGCGGGTATGACCAATGTATGCTTAAGGGCGATAAGTCCCTGACGATCCTGGAAGGATGGCGCAGTAAATACATCCAAAAAGGAAATGACAGCCTCCAAATTGCCAACGGCAACCAGTCTATGTACATTAACGAAGGCAATCAATACACCAATATCAACCAAGGAGAACGCATCAAGATCGTGGATCAAGGAGGCGACTTTGAGGTGGTGTGGCAGGGCGATAAATATTCCACAATCGGTCAGGGCAATAACGTGTGGAAAATTTACCAAGGAGATCAAAATATTCAGCTTTTTTCCGGCAACAGGACCAAAGAGCTTTTTGCGGGCAACGAATATTATTTCAATAATGGGAATTTTGACCAAGATGTTACTGGAAATTATACCCTGAACGTCACTGGCAATTTAACGGTCTGCGTGGACGGCCTCATTTCTTTGGTCGGGATGCAAGGCATCTCTCTTTTTTCACCACAAAATATTACCTTAGCGGCGGGTGAAAATATCAATCTTGAGGCTGGCATGAGTATTAACGTCGATGCGGGCATCGATATCAGCGAAATGGCAGGGATTGATATCTCCATGAATGCCGGGGTGAATATTAACGGGGATGCGGGCGTTGATATTGCCTTTACCGCAGGGGTGGATGTCACCGCAGAAGCGGGCGTTGATGTGAATCTCACGGCTGGGGTGGACGTTTCCGTTGAAGCGGGCGCTGCCATTACCATGGAAGCAGGCGCTATTATCGAAGAAACAGCTGCCATTATCATGCTCAATGGATAACAAAGAAAATACTACGCCTTTGCCTGGCGCAGGCAATGCCCCAAGAGTTTATAAATCATTTTTTGTGCCTCACAGAACTTCCACCGTCTTTGATCTCAAAAATCCACACCTTGTCTGGGAAACATCTCACGACTGGGTGGCAAGGAAGCGTTTTTCTTTTCCCCCCCTTTTCACCACCGATTTTGCCGTTTTAAAAGAAGCTTTTTGCGAAGCTTTTTTCCTCAGTCCTAAGGGGCAAGAGCTTATCGCCCGGCAAAATACATGGAATGTCGACATCAAAGAAGAAATGGCAAAGCCCACCGCAGGTCTTTTTGAACCTGCCATCAAACGCATGCAAAACGTTAACATGAAACGCTTTGAAGATCTTGCGCGCCTTCGCCTTCTTGAGCTTTACGAGCATCCCACCGATACTCATCAACCGTGGATTCATCTTCGCGTTCATCCAGATGATAAGGGCCCACTATGTACTTTAAACCCCGTTGAGTGGGTTGAGAAGCCGCCACAGGTGCTTTGCGGCACGTCTTACATGGCAGGTCTTTTTGGCCCGAAAAATACGTCCCTTCAAGATCTTTATCAGGCCCTCTTTTGTACAAGACTCAAAGATACAAAAGCTGAACCTTCTTCTTGGGTGGCGTTTGCCCACGTAGACCCCCCTTATGATCAGCCCCTAATCATGCGCTTGCTGCCCCATGAATTTTTGGAACTGTGTTCATGAATGAATTTTTAGGAGAAGATTCGCCTCTTTTCCATCACATCACAGCGCTTCACGGCCATGAGGGACGAAAGTGGTTAGACGCTCTTCCTTCTCTAATCCAAACTCTTCGTCAAAGGTGGCACCTACAGGATTTGGTGCCCGTTTCAAATATGACCTATCACTGCGTCCTAAAGGGCTTCAAAGACCAGTTTCCCATCGTCTTAAAAATAGGATTTGCGCCTCTGATTCAAGAAACCAGCGCCCTCAAAGCATTTGCTGGTAGAGGCGCACCTCTTCTTTACGATGCAGCGCCCCACGTGCTTTTCATGGAACGCGCTTGCCCTGGCACGTCGTTGCGCGCGCTTTTTCCGCAAGATGAGGTGGCCGCAACAGATCACTTTTGTCACGTGTATGGAACACTTCATGGGAACGCGCTTCCTCCCACAGGCACTTTTCCAGGCCTTGAGAGATGGCTTAGTGCACTCTCAAAAACCTATGCCGCAATTCCCGACAGTTTTTTAGCAAAAGCCCGCGCCCTTGGCCAATCACTTCTTGAGACCACGAAAAATCCCACGCTGTTACATGGGGACTTGCATCATGATAACATCCTTGAACATGGTAACACTTGGATGGTGATCGACCCTAAGGGCGTTGTCGGTGACCCCCTTTATGACATCGCCCCCTTCATGCGTAACCCCATCCCGGAGCTTTTTTTAACTCTCTTCCCGCTTGCCATCATCGATCGGCGTTTGAGTCACCTCGTGAAGACGCTAGCACTTGATCAAAACCGCCTTCTTGCTTGGCTTTTTGTGGACGCGGTTCTGTCGTGGATTTGGTGTCTTGAGGATCACCTGGACGACGTGCACGCACGTACCTATGCCCACTTGATCTGGGATAAAGTGACCCATATCAGTCATATCTCTGCCTAATTAGCGCTGACTTCGTCACTTGGCACTCCTTTTGCATAGACCACAGTAGATTTATATGAGAAAGGAAACACCCATGGCTGCCTTGACTGCTTTGCTAATGGATTTACCGGATATGCCAGTGCCTAAAAAGATCGACTCTTTTAAGTCGGATCAGGAAATGGATGAAAGGTTTGCCCGTTTTCTTGAGGAAGAATCTAACGGTGCGCTTGAAGAATTGCCAATGAACCCATCTCACCAAATTCTTCAAAAAGAACCCGGCATTCATGAAACCAGTCAGCTCCAACAAGATCTTCCGCCAAAAGATAAAAAGGCAGTCGATGAGCTCAGTGATGAAGATGCGTTTGTCATGTTTATGAAACTAAGTTTTCCCGAAGAATGGCAAAAGGAAACCATCACCATTGAAAGTTCCCGTGTGGCGCCTGTCCAAGAGAACACGTTTGACGACGCCCATACCTTTTTAACGCAGACAGTGCGAGAGGATATTCTCGATGGGAAAGAAGCCCGCCACACTGCCGCGGAAGAAATATCAGTTGTGCGGCTACCTGAAACGTCAGAAAGTCTCGTTGCTTCCCTTCCTCATAGGGAAACACAGGCCTTTGATCCTCTTTTAGAGAAAAAGACCACGCCAGATCACACAATGCCTCGCCCAGAGCAAACACCTGCTTTAACGCCTAAAGAAATCGAGTTATCAAAAGAAGACCTGCCCCATAAGGATTCTTTAAGAGAAGAAAAAGCAGCTTTTCCTTCTGAAGAGTCATCTGTTTCTTTTGAGGCGTCGTTAACGCAACAAGAAAAAGAAGACCCCGCACCCACACGTGTGAACACGCCGTCTCCTCTTTTGTCCCAAACGGACGCTCATCCTGAAAAACCATCAACCCATATCTTGGGCGTCACACCGTCCTTGGAAAAGGGTTTTACAGATGACGTGTCTAGCATCAATCCTGCCGCTTTTGACGCTGATACAGCGCAAGCGGCTGTGGGCCCTTTCTTACTTGAGCCAGATGCCCCCGCGTCTTCGCCTCTGATTCAAGAGTCTTTCCTTGAAAGAGGTGTCGATCAAAAAGCAAGCGAGCCAACAACCTTTTCCCCCTTGCCAATGACTTCGTCCCAAACGCCTAGCGAAAAAGTAAGTTCGCCTTTACCCCAGCCAGCGCTTTCCTCGATCCAGGTCCAGGACGTTCAGATGCGCGCCCTCACCCTAGAGATCACGCCTCCCACAAAAGAACGCGCCGGATCTTTACACTTGAAACTTGAACCTGAACATCTTGGCAAAGTAGACGTGCGGGTTCATCTGACCCAAGACGGTCGCCTTGACGCGGTGGTCCACGTGGAAAAAAACCACGCCCTTGACCTTTTTCGACAAGACTCAGGCGAGCTTCAACGTCTTATTGCGGAGGCCTTTGGTCACGAAAATGCGACCATGGACTTCAATTTGACAGGGGGCGAACAAAGCCAAAGGCGTGAAGAGGGGCGCATTGAGGGAAGCCACGACAATAAGCTCTTTGCGCATCCAGAAGCTCCCTTGCCTCAACACCCCTCCTATGGGGCACCGACCCTTGATCAGTCACGCGCCTTAGATCAGCTTGCGTAAAGGAGAAAAACAACATGTCTCATACTCCCGCTCTTAACAACAACGGTCAGTACGAAAGCCCCCAGGTGCAAAAAGCCCTTGATCACCTCGAGGCACAACGCGACAAACGTCAAAGTGCCGGTGGCGGCAAACAAGGCCTTTCCAGCGAGATGATCCTTGGCAAGTTTGAAGATATGGCGCGTCTTATGGTCGCCTCGTTTAAGCACCAAAATCCTGATAAGCCCATGGACGCGAATCAAATGACCGAGCAGTTTTCCATGTTTGCCCAGCTCATGGGAATGTCGGAGCTTAAGAACATTCTTTCGCAAATGGCGGGGGGGCTTGAAACGGGGCGGCTGTTGCAGGCAGCTGCCCAGCTCGATAGCTTTGTTAAAGTCAAAGCGGACTCTTTTAACTACGTGCCTGGTGACAAGTGCGAGCTTGGCTATATCCCGCCTGCTGACGCCAAATCTGCCGCCATCGTGATTACCGATGAAAAAGACCGCCTTATAAAGGCCATCGATCACAAAATTGAAAAAACAGAAGATGGTCATCAAGTGATCCCCTGGGACGGAAAAGACTCTAACGGTGACCCTGTGAAAGCAGGACTTTATAAGTTTCGCGTTTCTGCCCTTGATGAAAAAGGCGAGATGATGCGCGACCGTAAAGACCATCCCATTCAAGTGGAAACAAGCTTTATGGGACGCGTCTCTGGCGGGTCCTTTCGCAACAAAGAACCTCACATGCGCATCAGCGGGCGTGATTATCCCCTCACGAACCTCATCAGCATTCAAAGCGCAAAAAATGACATCCAGCCCTTGGGCCCCTCACCAACACCCCAGGCCATTGTGCCACACCTTAAAAGCGAGATGATGTCTCACCAAAATGATGACGCTCAGGAGGTTGTGTCTGAGCCCCTTGCCGTGCCGTCCAGTGACGTCACCCCCGTTTCCAATCCCGATGGTCAAACAACCACACCTATTAACAATCAGATCATGTAATTAAGGAGATTTATTATGCCAGGCTTAACCTTTTCCGACAGCGTTTCAGCTCTTCAAGCCAACTCTCAGGCAACGGGCGCCGTATCCGATGGTATCGCCAACGCCCAAACCCATGGGTACAAAGAAAACAACGGATACTTCTCAACCCTTGTGACCGGCACGTCCGACAGCTTTGCCGCAGGCGGCGTTCTGTCTAGAATTGTCCAAAACGTCTCGGCCCAAGGTGTTCTTGAAACCTCTAACTCTGCAACGCACCTTGCCATTGCCGGAAACGGCTTTTTTGTGGGCAGCACCAACGCCAGCGTCAAAGATATTCAGTACACGCGTGCAGGTCACTTCTTTCCTGACAAAACAGGAAACCTACAAAACGTCAACGGCCTTTTCTTACAAGGATGGGCTACGGACGAAACTGGGGCCATTCCTGCTGGGACCACGACCAGTGACATCAGTTCTCTTGAAACCATTAACGTCAGCAAGGTGAGCGGCCTTTCCAACCCGACCTCCACCATTAAACTTCAGGCAAACTTACCCTCAACGGACGCCGTGAACGATACAAGACAAACCAACATTCCCATATATGACAGCCTGGGTGCCCGTCATACGCTCACGGTCACCTGGACAAAAACAACCGTCACCCCTTGCACGTGGACCGCCGCCATCACATGTCCTGACGCCGCCACCATCACCAAAAGCACAGACGGGAACCCCTATAGCGGTGGCACATCTTTGGCTGTGGTTTTTGACGGGTATGGGAAACCACAGACCTTTGATGGGGGCGCCGTCGTCCCGGGGATACAAATTACTTGGAATAACGCACTGACCAACGCTGCAAACCAAAATATTACCCTTAACCTTGGAACCATTGGTGACGCTGACGGTGTGACAAGCCGCGCTGGCGAGTACTCTGCCCCCACCATCCAGCAAGACGGACGTGAATTCGGCACCTTTAGAAGCGTGAGCATCAACGAGGAAGGCCTAGTGTCCGCCATTTACAGTAACGGCCAAGAACTGAAAATTGCCCAGGTCGCCATGGCTAACTTTGCCGCCCCCGACCGTCTTGAGTCCCTTTCTGGAAACTCGTGGATTCAAACAGACGAATCGGGCACCTATGTTTTGGGTCTGCCTACTTCGGGTGGTATGGGAAAAATCCAGTCTTATTCCCTTGAGAAATCTACGGTGGATATCGCTGAAAAAATGACGGACCTCATTGAACTTCAAAATCACTATGTTTCGAATACAAAGTCCATTGCGACCAAAAAGGACATGTTTGCAGCCCTCATGGCCATTAAATAAATGTAATCCTCGAGGCCTCCATGGGGGGCCTCTTCTTTTTACACTTATGTTATCATGGGTGTGAACCCTAGAAAAAAACAGGAAGGCCAGGAATGAAAAATCTCTTACTTTTGTTTGCTATTCTTTTGTCTGCTTCTCTTCAGGCCTCCAGTGGAGACGATCTTTCGGGGTCTGATTTTGATGAGCAAGGAACATACCCAGGCCCCGTGCACCTGTGGGGGCAAGGATCATCGGATGAGGAAAGCGATCCTTTTTCAGATGAAGAAAATCAAGAGCCCCAGGCAGACAGTTTGAGTAAGCAGATTTTTGCCCACTGGCCTCATCATGAGTCTCGTTTGCCTTACGACGGCGTTTATGTAGAAGATACGGGCCTTGAAGGTGAGGCTCCAACCTACGCCATGATTGGGACGCCTCAACAACAAACAGAGCTGATAAAAATGGCTTTCGCTGTCAAGGCAAACACCCTGCGCCAACAACATGTGGTCATCAAAAAGCCTGATCGCCAAAAGGCTTCCTTGACGTTTACCTGGGAACCGCAAATGCCTTACACCTGGGCTTTTTCCATCCAATGCCAAGAGGCTCTTCAAGTTTTACGGGAGGATCAAAGCTCCTATGAAAAGGATAATGCCCTTATGATCCACTACGACCCAGAGCTTTTGCGCTTTGTTTTTGATGGCGAGGAAAGACTCCCTAAAATTCATCTTGGGTGGGCTGGGGGTGATGATAAGCCTTCTTTAACCCAGGAAATCGGTCTTGAGATTTACCCTCTTACCCTCTCCCAGTAAGGGCAACGGTGTTTTTGGCCTGCCCTGAAAAGACAGGAGTTGCCGCGCCCCCTAGGCATCTTTGGATAGGGTGCCTTTTGGGTCGTTTGCCCTAAAAACTTGCGACGTCGATTCACAGAGCACGCCGTCCATGGGAGCCCCATACGACTCAAAAGACCTCTTTTAAAACCTTTAACCCCTTACAAAACAAGGCCCTTGCGCGCATACGCTAAAAGATAAAGAACCATGAACGACGGTTTTGGGAAAAGGCGCATAGTTCATGAACCTCTTGTGCCTTGAGAGTAATCATCTATGGGGCACGTGACCAGGTTTTGTCTTTTATGATCCTACAAGGATTTTTTCTGCGAGCCGTTCAAAGCCTTGACTTGTCCTTGCCGTGTGAAAAATAAAATGGCCTTGTGTCCCCCTTTTTTTGTGAAAAAGAGGGACATTGCCTGAACTAGAAGTCTTTTTCGTATTTTGTGAGAACAAGACCTGTTTGTCTTGTGTATTCTTCCACAAAACCTGAGGCACAGGCAGTCACGCCAATAAGCTCATCTGTCTGTCTAGCCACGAAGCGAAGGGCATGAAATACATGATAGCCATTTTGTGCATCTTGGTACATCACGCAAAAATCGCCAGATCCATAGGTAGATCCTAGCACTTTGGGTCTGGCCGATGTGTAGGTTTCTGGAAAGCGTAAACTTCTTGCAGACAGGCTCATATCGTAACGAGAGAACTGTGCAAACTCTTCTGGGGTCATGTGAACAGAAAGATCAAAGAACTTATTGATAAAATTCTTTGGATTATAATAAGAAGAAACCCCTTTTCTTTTTGTGGTTTGGTCTTGATCGCCCAGCTCTACATCAAAAAGAAGCTTTAGCTCATTGTAACGATAATACCCATACTCATTGAAACCACTAGGGCCAAAATGGTCTTCTGCTTTTGTTTTAAAGGTGAAATACTCTTTTTCATCAAAAGTATACCTTGGTTGGAAGGCCTGCCTTGCAATTTGTTGGCATTGCCAAAAATCGTTATGGGACGATTCTTCGCCAACATTGCGGTTAATGAGATGCAGGGTCAGCGTGACAGGGGCCCCGCCTTCAGACGTGGCCGCCACACGGGATAGCGCCGACCCCTCTTCCTTTTCTCCTTCGCTTGTCGCCAAAACATTTTGAGCGATCACAAAGGACAGCAAAATCACTAGTTTTTTTAGCATGCAACCTATCTCCTTTATTAGGTTATAACGAAAAACACTGTGTTTTATTATATCTTTTGTCAATGCTCTTTATTCAGATTGGGGTGACTTTCGTTTGCATCCGCCGCGTCCTTTTCACGAAGAAGACCTTTTTTCTTCAAAACATTTTTTTGAGCAATCTACCGGCAGCTCTTGTGATTGACTCATTTCATCTTAAACAGATTTTGTTCTTGTAAATTTTTAATGCGTTTTATGATTTTCCAGGCTACACTGCCCAAAGAACAAGTGAGACTTAATAATGACGTACTTTTTTTCTTTTATGATGATCATGATGCTTTCAAGCTTTTTTGTGGAAGAGACGCACGCACAAGAAGCTGGAGGCGCTGAGGTCTTTGATGAAGGACCAAGCAATGACGCACCCTCATCTGTCCCCGCTGACCCCCTTCCCTTGGATGGTACCCTTGACGAACAATCTTATAGTATTTCCACCTCCGCGTCCCAAGGGCTTCCCGCCGTTCAACAAGTTAAGCCCCCCGAAGAGCTTCTTGCCCCAGTCGACGCTGATCAAGAAGGCGAAGGCGCTCAAGGGCCTTTAACCTATTCCATCTATGAAGGATCATCTTCGTCTTCCCAGTCTTTCACAGGTGCCACCCAGCATTTAGCATCGCCCAATGAAGGAAAAGTGTTCCGCCCCAAGGACCCCAGGAAAAAGAAATCTGACCCATTGACGCGCCCAGCCCCTCCCGCCGCTATTGCCCTCGATCAAGGTCTTGGCGGTCCAGACCTTGCCCTTGAGAAGAAAAAAAATGACGACGACAATCACACACCGCCCCCCATTGAAGATACAAAGTAAGTCTTGATGCTAGAGCGTTTTTATCACACGGTTTTTGGTTTTCTTATTGAAGCCGAATTCCTGATTGCTGCTCTTTTGGGGATCGCCGTCATTCTTATGCTTTTCAAACGCAAAAAAGCAGCACGCATGACCCTCATGATCGGGCTAATTTTTTTCTTACTTGTGGGTCTAACGACCCTCGCCCCTTGGATGCTGTCGACCCTTGAAAATCGCTTTGGTCAGCCAACACAACTTCCCTTAGACCTTAAAGGGATGATTATTTTAGGAGGCAGCTTCAATCGTCCCCTTTCCGTGGAGCGTGAGACAACGTGCTACACCTCTGCTGGGGGACGTCTTATTGAGGCTTACCGCCTTGTGGGCAAAAACCCTCACCTGCCTGTTCTCTTTACGGGGGGCGGTGTGGCCGTCAAGAATGCCCAGAGTGAGGCTAAAATGGCCCTTGATGTGGCGAGCGACCTTGGTATTGACACGGCGCGCTTTGTTGTTGAAGACAAATCTACCAACACTCGAGAAAATGCTTCATTCTCCTATCAACTCGTTAAGCCTAGTGTCCAAGATAGGTGGCTTTTGGTCACGTCTGCAGCCCATATGCCCCGTGCTGTCACTGACTTCAGGGCGGCTGGATGGCAGGTGATTCCTTATCCCGTTGATTATTTGGCACCCAAAACTGTGTCGTTCTCCTTTACGCTTAACATCAATAAAAACTTTCAAACGTGGTCACGGGCTGCGCGCGAATGGGCAGGGCTTGCGCGTGACTACCTCTCGGGAAAAACGACGGAGTTTTTTCCTCAACCTTAAGGAGGGGTCATGAGTGACGAACAAGAAGACCCGTCGCAGAAGACCGAAGACCCGACACATCAACGCCTTGAAAAAGCAAGAGAAAAAGGACAAGTCGCCCTTTCAAAGGAATGGGGTAACTGCCTGATCCTTGCAACGGCTACTTTTTTAGTGGCAAGCGGTCTTCCTGATTATAGCAAGAATCTTGCGGTCGCCCTAGGAAAGTACTTTGAGAGATCAAGCATTGCTTTTGCTGACGCACACGCCTTAATGGAAGTCCTCAAAGACGTCCTCTGGGATATTGTGTGGTTTGTAGGAATCCCAGGCATCATTTTGATGTCCGTCAGTATTGCAGGAGGCCTTGCCCAATCAAAACTGCTCATCTCGACCGAATCCCTAAAACCAAAGCTCGACAAGCTTTCCCCTCTCAAGGGTTTTAAACGTCTTTTTGGCCTTCAGGGCCTTGTGGAGTTTCTAAAGACAGCTCTTAAGTTCTCTCTTGTATGCATCATCACCCACATAAGTTTGCAGGGCGAATACGACAAGATGGACCGTTTACTAGATCTATCTATCCCTGCCCAAATGGAACATCTCCAACATCTGACCTATACACTTTTTCTGTCCGTTGCCTGTATGACAGCAGGATTTACAATTCTTGATTACGCGTACCAAAAGTACCAATTTTTCCAAAAAATGAAAATGTCACGGCAAGAAATTAAAGACGAAATGAAAGAATCAGAAGGGGACCCCCACATCAAGCAGCGTTTGCGTCAACTTCGTCACAACCAAGCTCAAAAGAACCTTGCAAAAGACGTGGCCTCTTCTACGGTCATTGTGACAAACCCCACCCACTACGCCGTTGCCCTGCGGTATGAAATCTCAAAAATGAATGCCCCGATTTTGGTTGCTAAGGGCATTGATCACCGCGCTCAGCATATGAAGAAATTAGCAAGGGATGCTGGTATTCCCTTGGTTGAGGATGTTCCCCTTGCAAGATCTCTTTACGCTAGCGTCAAAGAAGGCGCAGAAATTCCCATGGAATACTACGAAGCTGTGGCAAAAATTATGAGATACATTCTCAAAATTGGCTTGAAGTCACGGCCCTAATCCTCAACAATAAATGATGTCATCAAAAGAAACCTTAGGGATCTCATGCGTTCGTTAAGTTTACCCCTTTTGGGGGGCTGTGCGTTGGTTTCGGGACTTTTAGCTTTAGGAGCGTCATTTTTTGCCCATTTTACCAACGTTGAGTCCTTTACCGTTGGCGCCATTTGCATGATTTTGATGATTTTTCTTCTGGACTCATACTTACGCTCCGTACAGCAAGAGCATCTTTCAAAAGCCCTTCATCAATTTTATGAGCTGCAAGCCAGCATCGTCCAAAAATTAAATCGCATCGATGAACATCAAGCAGAGCACGGCTCTGAAGAGGTAATCAGTGAAATTAAACTTCTGCAAACGCTCATTCATCACATGGTGGAAGAAGAACACAAGCAAGTGTTTTCGTCTGTGCCAACTTCAGGGTTACATAGGCCTGTTATTCTTGAACCTGAAGAGTCTAAAACTCCATCCTTCACGACTATCTCACAAACACGTCAAGCACCCCACAATACCAAAGAATTAGACGCACGCAAGCACACGCCTGAGCAGCTTCTCACCATTATCAAGGACGCGCTGAGCGAAGATCGTATTGAGATGCTCATGCAGCCCATTGTCAGCCTTCCCCAAAGAAAAATGCGCGGGTTCGAGTGCTACTCAAGGCTGCGTGATGAGAACGGTGATGTTGTGGTACCAGACCATTACATTGACATTGCCGAAGAGCGAGATTTTATGCGCATTATTGATAACACCCTTCTTTTTCGCTGTGTTCAGTTGGTACGTAAGGCCCTCAAGAAAGACCTTTCGGTAAAGTTCTTTTGCAATCTTTCTTTGGCAACCTTGCGTGACAAAATGTTCCTAGAGAGTTTCATCGAATTTTTGGCGTCCAACGCAACCCTAGCCCCTAACTTGATCTTCGAGGTTGAATATGAAGATCTTGTGAAAGAGGATCCCCCAACCCTCGCTGCCCTGTCAAAGCTTGCCGAAAAAGGATGTCATTTTTCAGCCGATCACGTCCCGACACTTGCGGGCGTTGATTTTGATAAACTTAAGCGGTACGCGGTCCAGTTCCTAAAAGTTGACATTCATCTAATGATTGAGGCCCTGAACGAGGAAAATCCTCCTTTGAGCCTGCGCGCTTTTCAAGAACGCGCAACCCATCATAAAATGGATGTGATTGTAACAAAAGTTGAAGAGGAAAAGGATCTTCTTGAGATTCTTGATTATCAGTTCGACTATGGTCAGGGATACCTGTTTGGAAAGCCGCGTCTTAATAAGGGATAAAGAAAGATGGCTGGGGCGGCAGGATTCGAACCTGCGCATGCCGGTACCAAAAACCGGTGCCTTACCGCTTGGCGACGCCCCAAAAAGCAAAATTACATTAACCATATTTCGTTCCCTGATGCAAGGCTTCGTTTTTGGTTTTCGTTAAAAAGGATTTTTTTCCACATCCGTCTTCATGACACCCTTCTTCATGAAAGGCAGGCTTTAAAACTAACCATATGAGCCTTTCCTTAGAGATTTTCGCAACCAACTGTTAATGTTTTTCTTTTATAAAAGGAATGATCCGGCTGGAAGTTATTTAAGATGAATAAAAAAGTCATTCCTGTTTTTTTACTCGGCCTCACATGCCTTTCAACCTCAGCCTTTTGTGAACCGGTCACCCTTGCTCTGGCGTTGACCCTTAAGGCCACTTATTTGACCAGAAGTGCCATTCAAAAGGGGTTACACTGTAATGTGCTGTGTAATAGAAAAACCTGCGCAACGGCTGAATGGGATATCAAACATCCTACAGAGGCCTCGTTGAAAAAAAAGCTTGAAGATCTGAGTGGTTTTTCACTTTCTGGTCGGTATGGAATCGCTAAATGGTGTGCCATGACCTGCAACAGCGGAACAGAACCTCTTGCATTTTCAGTGATGCCAGAAACACTGAATCAGACTCCCGCAAAACCACACAATCTTTCTATTTCCGTGAAAAAACTCTATAAGGGTAGCCGCACCATCCGAAACTGTGTACAGGCTTATAACGACGCCACTGAAAACAGCAGTCGCGTAAATCCCAGCAAAGAAATTTCTGTATACAGTGACCATGAGCTTGAAAAAATTAAATCTTTTTCAAGGTCGAACGACTACCATGGTTATTTAACTTATGTAACAAGCACCATCGACACCCAGATTCCAACCCAATGGGAAATCAAGTAACCTTTTCCACTGATTTTTGCATCAAACCGCTCTCTCACTCGTGAGACGCCCCTTGAGCTCTTTGGCGTTCGTCACCTCTTAGTATAAGACATCCTTATACTGTGTTTCCTGTGAATTAATTTTTCTTTAACCCTTAGAACAAGCTAAGATAAGTATAGCAAAAAAATAAAACAGGGGATGCACCAATGCTCGACTTTATTAAAGATCTTTTTAGCGAAGGCCCTGCACCTGCGTCGGTATCCCAAGATCACGACATGCAGGCTGGTTTTATCTATGCCTTAGGGTTGGAAGGCGAGGACATCCATCCAGGCCTTGAAAACTAATCTAGTCTGCGTTGACATGGTGTGCGGGTAGATGAGGATTTATTGGAACGAGTGTGCCTGTGAACCTCTTAGGGCAGCGCTTTTCACAGTTCCGGACTCTCAAGGCAGAAAAAACTTTTTTTTATGCCGCCTTAAGGGCTTGAGACTTCTTGGAACAACCTTTCTCTTTTTTATGGGAAAGTTTCTTAGGTGTCGTCTTTGACTGTCCTTTGGCTTTGACAGGCTTTAGTTTTTGCCCCTTTTCACCCTCCAACACTTCTTCAGGGATTTCATCTAAGGCGTCTTCATTCTCCCACTCACTCCTTTTGAGTGATTTTTTCTGCGTTTTGCTGACTTTTCTTAACCGCCCTTTCTCTTGTTTTACCTCGTCTTGACGTACGGCCATGAGCAAATCAGGACTGGCCTCCAATAGTTTTTGATAAACATACTTGCTCTCTAAAACGCGGTGTATGTAATTTCTTGTCTCACCAAAAGGAATCATCTCGACCCACTCAATGGGATCCACTTCTGTGCGGGGATCCCCAAACATCTTGACCCATTCAAGGGCGTACTTGATACCCGCGTTATAGGACACAAGGGCAAGGACCTCATTTCCTTGGAACTCATCAAGCCGGGACTTGAGATAAACCGCGCCCACCTGCACGTTGAAGACATCATCGCTTAAGAGACGATCATGGCTGTAAGGCATGTTCAAATCTTTTGCGAGTGCCTTGGCCGTTGAGGGCAGCATTTGGGTAAGGCCCATAGCACCCGCCGAACTTGTAGTGTTACTCTTAAAGTTGCTTTCCTTACGAATCACCGCGTGCAAAAGCGCAGGACACACAGACGCAAGCGCCTTGTCATGGCTCGTGGAAAGGCACGGATAGGCTTCTTGATAATAAACCTCTCCCTTTAAGGACGCTTCTTTGGCAAGACCGACCACCTCTGTGGTAGAAATTTGAGAGGCAAGCTTTAAGATTGCTAAACGCTCGTCAGCGGACTCAGCGGTTTTAATCATCATGAACAAAAATTCACTGCCATCTCGGTTACGACCCGCAGCAAACAAGGATTTCGCCGCTTGAAAACGCTCGTCCTGCTTCAGTTTCTTCAAAAGCGCCTGATCGACCTTCATCCCCACGGGAAGAGGCAAATCTTCTTTACGCTTAGTGGCGGCAAGCTGCCCATAGAAGGTTGACGGATAACGCATGGCGCGCTTGTACCATAGCGCTGCCATTTGGGGATCTTTCTTTTCCATGGCTACGGCCGACCAATAGGCAAAGCGCGCGCGGCTAATGGGGCTCACGACTGTGCGGTGGGTTTTTTCAAAAACCTCGTATGCAGCGCCCGGATTTGCTTTTAAAAGGAAGTATCCCTTTAGCCACTGCGCCTGAGCATAGTCTTCTCCAGAGGTGCTCTCTCCCATGTAGGACAGACGCTGGGCCAGATCTTTATTGCCTTTTTCAAGGGCACGCCTCAGCAAAATGTGCGCTTCTTTCCATACGTAGGCAGGTGCATACGCTGTTAGTCTTGGATGACGCAACAAATATTTGGCGCCGTCCAGATCCTTATTTTTACGAAGCCACGTGAGGAAAGAAAGACGCAAATCAAAGTCGTCTTTGTAAGAAACTTTAGCCTTGTGATAAAGCTTCTCGGCGTTTTTGTCGCCCTGTTGAAGGGCCGCGCAGGCTTGTAATAAAAGACGCTCTTTGCCCTCTAGGTACTGGCTCAGGATCGTAGCGGGAGCGACGTCCGACTTTGCCAAAAAGGCGCGCGCGCGCGCAACATAATCTTTTGGCGTTAAATACTTCCCATACTGACGGATAAAATCAGCCGTTTCCTCGCGGGTTAAGGAAATTTCCTTCCACAATTCCAGTACTTTTTCTTTGAATTTTTCAGGGTGATGGGCTTTGATCCCCCTCAGATAAGCGTCTGCCCCTTGCAAGGTTCTGACCGAATGCTCGTCAAACCACGCCAACAGTTCCCGCGGGTCGTGGTCGTCTTTTATTCGGGACTCAGCCCCCCTTTTAAGCTTAAAAATCCAGGGCCAATTGGCATGGGCTTTTATAAACTGCGTATAGTCTGAAAAAGAAAGCTCGCTTGAGCCGTCCCTCATATAGTGCCACCGAATGACTTGTTTTTCCAACGGGCACCTACCCCCTTCAAAAAGCGTGAGGGCGGAACGTAGGTTCTTATGCTCGAACGCTTCTTTAAGTTTTTCAGCGCATCCCTGGGCGCCGGCGCCTTGTGCGGTCAGCCCAATCACACTTACTACCGCGACCAAACACTTGGTTACTTGGCTTATAAACACCTTGCTGCCTATCCCTTACAACGCTATGGTGAAGTGATTTTAGCCGTTATCAGTCCCAATTTCCATGTTCAAAAAATCAATTGTGGCACTTATTACACCTTTTCTTAAAGATCAAATAGATGAAGGCGCCGTTGAGGCGCTTGTGGCCTGGCATTTGGCCCAGGGAACAAGCGCGCTTGTGGTGGGCGGATGTACGGGCGAAGGCCCAAGCCTTTCCCATGAGGAGCACCGCGTTTTGATCCGGCGCGCCCGCGCGAGCACAGGCGGGCGCCTGCCCCTCATTGCCGCCGCCAGCACTTTTACTACCAAGGACGCCGTTTTTTTAGCACGCCAGGCCGAGAAAGAAGGCGCAGACGCTCTCATGGTCCTGACCCCTCCATGCCTCAAACCCAATCAAGAAGGTCTTTTCTTACACATGAAGGCCGTCCACGACGCCGCGGCGCTCCCTCTTATGATTTATCATAATCCTGGGCGCACGGGCGGGGCTCTGCATGATGACACACTCGCCAGACTTGCGGATTTGCCCCGGATCGCGGCCCTCAAGGATTCGACAGATACGCTGTCGTGGCCCCTTTCCTTGCGCTTGCGTTTTGGAGACCGCTTTGCGCTTCTTTCAGGGGAAGATCCGACTTTTGTGGCGTTTCTTGCCCAAGGGGGTGACGGAACTGTGTCTGTGACCGCCAACGTTGCGCCCAAACTTTACGCCGCCCTTCACGACGCGTGGTACGCCCAGGACCTTGCAAAGGTCGCGCGCATCCGGGATCGTCTTTTTCCCCTCACAAAAGCGCTTTTCTGTACAACAAATCCTATTCCTGTTAAATATGCAGTATCCCTTTTAGGGCATTGTAGAGACGAGATGCGCCTGCCCCTTGTGCCACCAACCCCCAAGGAGGCACGCCTCATTAAAGACGCGCTCATCACAGCAGAGCTTTTGGACGCATAAGAAGGACAAGATGTTACGTAAGAACGGCGATACCATTGCAGAGAACAGACGCGGCACCTTCGATTATTTTATCGAGGAAACCCTCGAGGTCGGCCTCATGCTGGTGGGAAGTGAAGTGAAGTCGCTGCGTGAAGGTAAAGCCAGCATTGTCGAAGCGCACGCCGCTGAAAAGGCAGGCATTTTCTATCTTTTTAACGCTAATATTGCCGAGTATCTTGGCGCCAACCGCTTCAATCACGAACCCAAGCGCCCCCGGCAACTGCTGATCCGGCGCCGTGAAATCAAACGCCTCATCAGCGCCGTACAACGCAAAGGGTATACCTTGATTCCCATCGCCCTTTATTTTAACGGCCGCGGTCTTGTGAAGCTCAAGCTTGGGATCGCCAAAGGTAAAAAAATGGCCGACAAGCGCCAAACCATGAAAGAACGCGACTGGCAACGTCAAAAAGAACGCACCCTTAAAGGGGCCGACTAAAGCACTTCTTTAGTCACACTCTTATGCCGAGGGCGCAAAACCCATACGTTTTTTCAAAGCGGGCACAAAGCGCAAGATGTCAGTTTCTGGTTTAAGAGAGTTTGACACATTTTCATTTATTTTTGAATGAACGGCCTTTTCACGCTCTTCAAAGGATAGATCCTTTTTCACCATATGCACCCGGGATAATTTCCTTTCCTCAAAAAAGGTCCAATCCCTTGCCCAATAATGGTTGAGTTTAAAGGAACCATGTGTGACTTTTGGCGCATGAGCCCCGTGAAAATAAGTTTTATCTTCTGTTGCTTGTGCATAGCCTTGCTTGAGAACCGGAAAATGAGGATCTGTGAAGGTTGAGATGCATCGCGGTTTGACGACACTTTTTACAAACGTATCTTCTTGGGGATTTGCCATGATCAAGTCTTCAATCAACAGGTGGTTCCGCTCAAGGCGCTGTACATTGCTGCTTCCAAAGATCTGCCACGGCACACTCAAGCACGCAACGTCATGGTAGTTTGACAGCGCTTCTTTCAAGGAATGTGCTTGTGTGGGATATAAAAATTCATCGGTATCAACGACGATCAACCATTCAGCGTCTTGAGCGACTCTCTTTGCTGTTTCATCGTAAACACTTATTTGTAAGTTGTGCCACTCTTTAAGAGTTTGAGGCTCATGCGTTACTTCATGAAGTTCAACAATACCTTCTTTGACATAGGGGGCAAGTACTTCCTTGTAAGAATCTTTGCTCAGATGATTATAAAGATATAAATGCTCTACCCCTTGCAGACGGTAAAATTCAATCCACTCTTTTAAATAGGGGGCTTCATCTCTAAAAATAGCCACAAGCGTCAAAAAGTATTTGGGATTCTCAAGGGGCACTGTTTTTTTAATATCGGCGATGTGCGTTGGCTCTGTTTTCAAATGCAAAAGGGCTCGCAGGTGATGTTGAAAGGGGGTTAGTCCAAGACGGCGCTCTTTTCCTTTAAAATTGAAGTTTCTGTAAAAAGTTTCATCAAAGTCAGCTCTTGGGTTTCTCCTTTCACGCCATCCCGTCGTCATATAATGTTCAAAAGGGTCAACGCTAGTGGCTACGATATCGGGATAGGTTTTTAGGTAATAGTCTTTGTCAAAATAGAAGCGCGCGAGCACGTTCAAAACAATAGGCTTATCTTCGCACTTGAACGCGTAAAACAGCCCGACGCCAAGCACAATAAGCCCCAAAGACCATGAACGCCTTTTTAACAAATGCTTCATGGGATTAGCTCAATTGCATCCTTTTCCTAAGCGCGGGGACAAATCTTAGAATATCTGTTTGTTTTTCAAGAGAGTACCCATTGTTTCGATCGACTTGTTCTTGGACCTTCTTTTGTAACTCGTCGCCGCTTAGGTCTTTACCCACAATATGAATTCTTGAAAGTTTCCTTTCTTTGAAAAAGGCCCAGTCCCTGGCCCAGTAATGATTGAGTTTAAAGATTTCAGGCTCTTGATTTGTTTGGGGATGTTTAAATCCTTCAAAATATTGCCGTCTCTCGTTTGCTTGGGCAAAGCCTGGTTGCAGCCTTGGAAAATGCACCGTTCCCAAGCGCTTAACATACCGAGGTTTCATGATACTCTTGATGCAACTATCTTTATTGGGATTTGCCATGGTCAACTCTTCGATCAAAAGTTTGTCAGGTCTGTGGCGCTCCACCTGCCCACTTCCGAACATTTGCCAAGGCACACTCAAGCAGGCCAAATCATCGTATGCCTTAAGCGCCTCACTCAAGCGATCCGCCTTCAATGGATAAAGGAACTCGTCGGTGTCAACCACCACCACCCATTCAACGTTTTGGGCAATTCTCTTAATCACGTCGTTATAAAGATCTTCTTGGAAACTATCCCATTTTTCTTTTGTTTTGGGTTCTTCTATCACATCCAAAAGCTCGACAATGCCTTCTTGGATATAGGGGGCGAGCACCTCTTTGTAATTGTCTTGACTCAGATGGTTATGCAGATAAAAATGCTCGACCCCTTGAAGCCGGTAAAATTCAATCCATTCTTTGAGGTACGGGGCTTCGTCTCTAAAAATCGCGATCAAGGTTAGATAATACTTTGGATTTTTTAAAGGGATTGCCTTTTTCATATCACCTACATAAGTGGGTTCTTTTCGAAAATGCAAAAGGGCACGCATGTGGTATTGAATAGCGTTCAGACCCGAGCGACTTTCTCCCCCTTTAAACTGAAAATTACGATAAAAATGTTCATCGAAATCTGCTCTGGGATTTTTACCTTCTTGCCACCCCACGCTCATATAGTGCTCAAAAGGATCAACGCCTGCCTGTGCAACTTCTGGATAGGTTTTAAGGTAATAGGTTTTGTCGAAATAGAGTCTTGCTAAAACGTTTAAAACCAAAGGTTTATTTTCAAATTTGAAGGCGTAAAAAAGTCCTACAAAAAGGGTAAAAATCACGATACCGTAAAAAGATCCTTCAATAAGGGTGCGCATGTGTGACTTCCACTGATTAAGCCCTCATTTTTATCATACCCTGGCGCGCGCACCAATCTGAATCTTTGATCGCTCAACCTAAGGACCTCCTTGCTTTCTGGGGCGAGGATGACTAGAGTCTTTTTGATGTTTGAACCACGACATATGGATGGTCCCCCGCTCATGACCGACTACAAAGATACTGTCTTTTTACCCAGCACTTCTTTTCCCATGCGGGGAAATTTGCCCCAGATGGAGCCGCGCATCCTTGAGCATTGGCAAAGGCTTAATCTTTACCAAGAGCTGCGTAAAACGTCCAAGGGGCGCCCGACCTTTATCTTGCATGCGGGCCCACCCTACGCCAACGGCCACCTTCATATTGGGCATGCCTTTACAGGTATTTTTAAGGACGTAGTGGTGCGGTATAAACAGATGCAAGGGTTCGACGCGCCTTACGTGCCAGGATGGGATAGCCACGGTCTTCCCATCGAGTGGAAGATCGAGGAAGCCTACCGCAAAAAAGGCAAACGAAAAGAAGAAATTGACGTTCTGGAGTTCAGGCAAGAGTGTCGTCTGTTCGCCCAAAAATGGATGGACGTCCAGCGCGAAGAGTCAAAGCGCCTGGGAATGATGGCCGATTGGGAGCACCCCTACAATACCATGGACTTTGCCTCAGAAGCGACCACCAGCGCTGAACTTTTAAAGCTCCTCATGTCAGGAGAGCTTTACCAGGGGGTGCGCCCCGTGATGTGGTCAGTTGTTGAAAAGACCGCCCTTGCTGATACCGAAGTCGAATACCACGACCACACATCTACCTCCCTTTTCGTGCGCTTTCCTGTGTCGAAAAGCGCAGACACAGATCTTGAAGGCGCAAGCGTCCTCATCTGGACCACAACGCCCTGGACCCTTCCTGGTAACCGGGCTGTTGCGTACGGCGCCGAGATTACTTACGCCTTGGTGGAGGTCGCCGCCGTCCTTAAAGACTCGCTCGCTGTTGTCGGGGAGCGCTTTATTATCGCCAAAGACCTGATCGAGAGTGTTGCAAGTCAAGTCGGCATTGGCCAAACCCACGTGCTGAAAACCTTCGTAGGGCGCGCCCTTGATCAGGCTTTTTGCCGCCACTGCCTGTGGGAAAGTGGTTACGAATTTGACGTACCTCTTTTGCCTGGCGAGCACGTCACAACGGACGCAGGAACGGGACTTGTGCATACCGCCCCTGGCCACGGCCCCGAAGACTTTGTCTTAGGAAAACGCCACGGCCTTGAGATCCCTCAAACCGTGGGCGAAGACGGCGTCTATCTTGACGCTGTACCGACTTTTGCAGGCCAACATATTTTCAAAATTGCCCCTGTCATAGTTGAGGCGTTATCGCGTCACGGTCGCCTCTTACATGTATCGTCTTTGACCCACAGCTATCCCCATTCGTGGCGTTCCAAAGCCCCTCTTATCTACCGCACCACGCCCCAATGGTTCCTGAGCATGGACAAGGGTCGTCTTCGCGATAAAGCTTTAAGCGCCATCGAGGACGTCAAATGGTATCCTGCGCAGTCTCGCAACCGTATCCGCAGCATGGTAGACGGTCGCCCTGACTGGTGCCTGTCACGCCAACGCGCGTGGGGGGTCCCGCTTCCTCTTTTCCTTCACAAGCAAACGGGGCAGCCCCTTAAGGACGACGCTGTCAACGCCCGCATTGTGGCCGCCATTGCCACTGAGGGGTGTGATGCCTGGTTTAAAAGCGATCCAAGCCGGTTTTTAGGAGACGCGTACGCAGCCGATGACTACACCCAAATCAAGGACGTTTTAGACGTATGGTTTGATTCTGCCGCGACCCAAGCCTTTGTTCTTGAGGCGCGCGAAGAGTTATCTTGGCCTGCAGACCTTTATCTTGAAGGCTCTGACCAACACCGCGGTTGGTTTCAAACGTCTCTTCTTTTAGGATGCGCCAGCCGAGGGGGTGCTCCTTTTAGGTCTGTCATTACCCACGGGTTTGCCCTTGATGAAAAAGGGCAAAAAATGTCTAAATCCCTTGGTAACGGCGTTGATCCCCAAAGCGTGATCTCTAAAAGCGGCGCTGAGATTTTGCGGCTGTGGGTCATGAACTGCGATTACAGTGATGATTACCGCGTGGGCCCTGAAATCTTGAAATCCCAAGAAGATCTTTACCGACGTTTTCGCAATACCCTTCGGTATTTGCTGGGTGCCCTTCATGGGTTCGACCCGACAACAGAAAGGCTTTCCTACGAGGGTTTGCCAGACCTTGAGAAGTATATCCTTCACCGCCTCACAGAGCTTCATACCCGTATGATGGAGGCAACGACCGATCACACCTATCAGCAGTGGTTTGCCGCCCTTCATACGTTTTGCGCCGTGGACCTCTCAGCCTTTTATTTTGATATCCGCAAAGATGTGCTGTACTGCGACGCGCCCACAAGCCTTCAACGACGCGCAGCGCGCACGGTCATGAGCCATCTTTTAGAATATCTTCTGCGTTGGCTTGCGCCTGTGCTGTGCTTTACAACCGAAGAAGCCTGGCTTTCCATGGGACGCACGGGCAGCGTTCATTTAGAGACCTTCGAGACGCCCCCTGCCCTGTGGCAAAACGCCGATCTTGCCGCCGCGTTTGAGACTGTCAGGACACAAAGACGTCTTTTGACGGGCGCCCTTGAACAAGCGCGCGCGTCTGGTCTTGTGGGATCAAGCCTTCAAGCACGTCTTGTGATCTATGATCCCGAAGGCCTCCTAGACCCAAATCAGCCTTGGCACACACTGGCCATTGTCTCGAACCTGGAGATCAAGCAGGACGCCGTGCCAACGGACGCTTATACGTTAAGTGACGTCCCCTCCATAGGCGTCGTTGTTGAAAAAGCTAAAGGCGAAAAATGCGCGCGTTGCTGGCAAGTGCTTGAAGAGGTCGGACGCGACGCACACCACCCCACCCTGTGCATGCGCTGCACAGACGCTGTCACACAAGGAGTCCGCCCATGAGAGGCGCTTTTTCAAGACCGAGCTTTTGGGGATGTGTTGCCATGACGGGCGCCTTTTTCCTGGACCAACTGAGCAAGTGGTTGATCATGAACGTCGTTATGGATCCCCCGCGCACCATTACCCTTGCCCCCTTTTGGGATCTCGTGCTGGCCTTTAACCGTGGGGTGAGCTTTAGCCTCTTTCGTCAAGACACCCAGATGGGCGTGTGGATTTTGTGCGGTGTGAGTGTGGTAATCTCGCTTTTTTTACTGTTTTGGCTTTTCAAGGCGCCCACCAAGCTTTTGGCCATCGGTCTTGGCCTGATGGTGGGGGGGGCGCTTGGAAACCTTCTTGACCGCCTGCAACTGGGAGCGGTGATTGACTTTTTATTTTTCCACTGGCACCAGTATGGTTTTCCGGCTTTTAATCTTGCCGATAGTGCGATAACAATCGGTGTAGGCTTTATTCTTTTGGATAATTTTTTGGCATCAAGGAGATCTTCTGAATGACCTTCGTACGACCTTTAACCCTTTTGTGTGTAGGGGTGAGCATTTTCCTCACAGGCTGTGACAAAACCAAAGAAATCATGGGGCTCAAGCGGGACGAACCCGATGAATACACCATTGAATCACGCCAACCTTTGTCTTTGAAGGTGCCTCCCAGCATTAATCTTGCGCCGCCAAAGCCCGGTGCTAAACCCTTGCATGACAAGGACGCCGATCACGAAGCGCGCGAACATCTCGGCATTGCCTCTCACAAAGCAGACACGTCCGCCTCCGCGGCCGAACAAGCCTTGCTGTCCCAAGCCCACCACAAAGCGGAAACAACTAAGATTGAAGCCCTTGAAAAAGGACCAACCAAAGACCGAACAGACGACGTGCCTTCTTTATTTGGGACCGATGAAAAAGCCGCCAAAGAGGCGATTGATCCCGCAGCCGAAAAGACGCGCTTGAAAAATGTGACAAGTACAGGTCCTGTTGACGCCACAAACTAACGCTTTATTTCGGGAGAATCTTCATGACGTTATGGGGAAAAAAACTAAAAGCAGCCCTTATTGGTCTTTGTCTTTGGGGAGGCACGCCCCCCCTGGAGGCAGGCCTTTACAATCCACAAACCTTTACCCTTGCCAACGGATTAAAGGTTGTGGTGATTGAAAATCACCGGGCCAACGTGGTGGGCCAATTTTTGTGGTTCAAGGTCGGGGCAAACGACGACCCGGCCGGAAAATCAGGCCTTGCCCATTACCTGGAGCACCTGCGTTTTAAAGGTCCTAGGGGCACGGCTTCCGCCGAGATGACCCGTCTGATCGAAGAAGTTGGCGGCCTTCAAAATGCGTCGACTTCCCATGATTTCACCAACTACTATCAGATTGTGGCAACCCCGCACCTTGAGCTTGTCATGAAGCTTGAGGCCGAGCGCATGCGCGATTTGCAGTGTCTTCCAGAGCAAGCAAAAACAGAACTCAACGTCATTTTAGAAGAGCGCCGCATGCGCATCGATAACGATCCCCTGGGACGTTACAGCGAAGTTGCCAACAGTCTTTACTACCGCGCAGCGCCAAGGCGCCTTCCCATGATTGGGTGGCCCCATGAAATAAAGGCCCTCACCCTTGATGATGCCCGGGCCTTTTACCGTACGTGGTATGCGCCCGGGAACGCGGTCCTGGTTTTAGTGGGGGACATTACCCTTGATAAAGCCAAAGAGCTTGCCAAAAAACACTACGGTGCCGTCCCAGCCCGCCCTCTTCCCACAAGGAATCGCCTGAAGGAGCCTTTTGAGGTGGAGGGTCATATCCGTTTTGATATGCCGGCCGAAGATATCCAAGCACCTTACTTCATCAGCTCGTACCGCGCACCTTCTTACCAAGATGAAAAGGGCCGTTTCCTATATGCCGCCCAAGTCTTTGAGACCATGCTCTCGTCCTCTCCCACAGGGTTTCTTTATCAAGAGCTTGTGGAAAAGGAAAAAGTCGCAACCTTTGCGTCTGCGAACTATGACGTTATGGCCATAGGTCCCACAGAGCTTTGTTTTATTTTACAACCTACGCCCAAAACACCTCTGCCTCAGTTAGAAGCATCCCTTGAAAAAGCCCTGACTCTTTTCCTTGAGACAGGCATCACGCAAGAAAACATGGACCGAGCCAAGGCACGGATGATCTCCACCCTCATTTTCACTAAAGATAGTGCCTTATCAGGTAACGATGTTGGTTACTCCCTTGTCATGGGACTTTCCCTTGATGACGTCGAAAATTGGGAAGACAACATCAAGGCCGTCACCCTTGACCAAGTGAAAGAACTGGCACGCCTTGCGCTGTCTTCCAAAATGCGTTTTACAGGTACTCTCGTGGCCAAGGGCCCAACACCTAAAGGAGCGTCCTCATGACTTTCAAAAAGTTTTTGACCATCTTAATGGTGGCCTCCTCGGTCTGGACGGCCCCCAGCAGGGGCCAAGTCTCTATCACGCCTCTAACCTCTGGGACAGGGGTCAGCTTTTGGTTCGCCGAAGACCACAGTGTGCCAGTTCTCTCTCTTGTCATGAGCTTTCGAGCGGGAAACGCAGAAGCACCGTCTGAAAAAGTCGCAGTTGCCTCTCTGCTGCCAAGTATGCTGCTTGAGGGCGCAGGAGATCTTGATACCAAAGCCTTTCACGAGCGCTTGCAAACACTGGGCATCACCATCAGCGCCACTAACGACGATGACCGTCTCACGATCCTACTTCGCACCCCCATCACGCAACTCGGTGAAGCAACAAAACTTCTTCACCTCATGCTAACACAGCCACGCTTTGATGAAGAGGCATTCGACCGTGTGAAAGCAGTCCTTATTCAATCAACAGAGAACATTCTACAAACACCTGACTGGAAAGCAGCAGATGCCCTTGATACGGCTCTCTTTCCCAAGGGACATCCTTACACGGCCGGCATTCGTTCCGTCATGGAGCTTCGACCGCTCAATACCCGCGACGTCAAACACTTTATGAAAGATCATATAGCCAGGGACGATCTAAAAATCGGCATTTGCGGCGATCTGACGTCAGAAGCGGTGCGACAGCTCGTGGATACGCTCACAAAGGACCTTCGTGAAAAAGGATCTTATAAGAAGATCGAGGACGCCCCTTTCCCTGGCAAAGGTCAAGACCTGTTCACACCGTCCACCCAGCCACAAAGTGTCGTCTTCTTTGCCCATCCAGGCCTCAGGTACGATCATCCCGACTACATCAAGCTTGCGCTGCTAACCTACGCGCTGGGCGGGGGCTTTGAATCCTATCTCATGCAAGAGGTACGGGAAAAAAGAGGGCTTGCGTATGGCGCAAGTGCACACCTGAATGTGGCAGCTCACAGCGCCTTCCTTTCGGCGACCCTTCAAAGTGATGGCAAAACCGTCGACGAAGCCGTGGCCGTCACAAAGGCACAATTTGAGCGCCTCAGACATGGTCTCTCTCAAGCAGATCTTGACCGTGCGAAAAACTATTTGATCGGCAGCTTTCCCTTGCAATTCACGAGCTCCAGCGACATCGCCTCTGTTTTGCACATGTACCAAGTCCAAGGACGCACCCCGGACTATTTACAAAAACGTGAAGGGCTTATCCGTGCCGTGACCCTGGCCGAGATCAACGCGTTCGCCCACACCTTTATCAAACCAGACCTGTTAATTACGTCTATTTCGGGCGCCAAACATCAACCCACCCCCCCTTCAAAGGAAAAACCATGACCCTTCCCACCCATGATCTTTCCACCCTGGCCGTCCCAGCACGTTTTTCTAGCAGCACACTTGAAAACGTTGTTAGCACCCTCATCAAAGACACGACCGAAGGAAGGCTGACCCCTCTTTCCATTGTGCACGATGACGTCGATCTTGCCCGTTTTGAGAAAGAGACGCAGTTCTTAAGCGAGTACCGTTATTTAGTGGTGCTCGGGACAGGTGGCTCGAGCCTTGGCGCTAAAAGCCTTTACGCGCTTACCAAACCAAATTTCTTGGCCACAAAGCAGCAGATGTTCTTTGTGGAAAACGTGGATCCCATGACTTTGAACGCCCTCCTTCGGGACTTTCCGCCCCAAGAAACGGGTTACCTTGCCATTTCAAAATCAGGCACCACCGCCGAAACCATGGCGCAGTTCTTGTGTGTTTTGAAACACCTACGCAACACCGTCGGCGCGTCTTCTTTGGGTGATCGCTGCCTTGTCATCACCCAGCCTACAGACTCGCCCATGAAGCGTCTAGCCACGCGACTGGCGCTGAAAACCCTTGATCATCCCCCCACCATCGGCGGGCGTTTTTCGGTTTTTTCCTGTGTCGGACTTGTCCCAGCTCTCTTAAGAGGCGTTGACGTCAAAGAAGTTCGTGCGGGCGCACGCGCCGCCCTTTCCCGCTTTACCCAAGAAAAAGAAGCAAGCGCTGTGGCCCAAAGTGCGGCTGCTTTTGCCGCCTACAGCACGACGGGCTATAACGCCCATGTGACCATGCCGTACTGTGACAAACTCACAACCTTTACCCTATGGTGGCGCCAGCTGTGGGCCGAAAGCCTTGGCAAAAAAGGACTTGGGACCCAGCCTGTGCCTGCCGTTGGCACGACCGATCAGCATAGTCAACTGCAGCTATTTCTAGAAGGCCCCAAGGATAAATTTTATACACTCCTGTTTACAAACGCGGCTTCTCGGGGCCCTGACTTTCCTGCCGAGGACCTTGATGCTGATTCAAGTCTTTCCTATCTAGAAGGGCGTACCATGGGAGATCTCATGGACGCAGAACAGCGCGCCACGCTTCAGTGCCTACGCAATAAAAAACTTCCTGTGCGGGTGCTTTCCTTTGACGCGCTCACCCCGTTTGTCATGGGTGCTCTCATGATGGAGGCGATGCTTGAAACCATTCTCGTGGCAAAACTCATGAACATCGATCCTTTTTCCCAAGACGCTGTGGAAGAAGGCAAGGTCCTCACACGTACATACTTAAAAGAAATGGCCTAACATGACCATCCGGCGCCTTCCGACAAACCTCATTAATCAGATTGCAGCCGGTGAAGTCGTCGAAAGGCCTGCCTCCGCCCTCAAGGAGCTTGTGGAAAACGCTCTGGATGCGGGGGCAACGTTCATTGATCTTCAAATTCGCGAAGGGGGACGGGCCCTTTTGAGCGTGACCGACAACGGCAAGGGCATGACAGTCGATGAGCTTCCCTTGGCCCTTGAACGGCACGCGACGTCCAAGCTTCCTGAAGAGGATCTTTTCCATATTAAAACCCTTGGCTTTCGCGGCGAAGCCTTGCCGTCCATCGCGTCCGTTGCCAGGGTAACGCTCACCTCACGTGCCCAAGGGGAGCGTGAGGCGTGGTCTGTCAATGTCGAGGGCGGTGTCCATGAAGCGCCTAAACCCGCCACACATCCTGAAGGGACGCGCGTTGAGGTTCGCGATCTATTTTACGCCACACCCGCGCGCCTCAAGTTTTTGAAATCCCCCACAACAGAAACGGCCTATATTGTTGAAAGCGTAAGCCGCCTTGCCATGGCCTATCCCCACGTAGGGTTTCGCTTGCGCCAAGACGATAAAACCCTCCTTGACCTCACGCGTCCCCTAGACGACGCTTTCCTTGAGGAGGCGCGCCTCACACGTCTTGCAAAGATCATGGGGGGTGATTTTCCACCCAATGCCCTCTCCCTCACGGCCGAGCGCGACCAGATGCGCCTCACGGGCTTTGTGGGACTCCCGACCCTAAGTCGCTCTAACGGGGCGCTTCAGTATCTATTCGTGAACGGTCGCCCCGTCAAAGACAAAGTTCTTCAAAGCGCGTTAAGGGTCGCATACCAAGACTTCTTGGCCCCAAGCCGTTATCCTCTTGTCGCTCTTTTTCTGGAGATTGATCCAGCCCTTGTGGATGTGAACGTACATCCCGCCAAAATCGAAGTTCGGTTTCAAGACGCCGGGATTGTGCGTAGTCTTTTTGTAGGCGCGATTAAGGAAGCCCTCCGGGCGTCCGGCCACCGCGTTTCGACGACTCTTTCTCACGTGGCGCTAGGGGCTGCAAAACCTGCAAGTGCCACGAGCCCGGCTACGCCTTCTTGGCAAGCGCGTTCCTTTACAAATATGGGCGAGAGAACGCCGTCATTTGTCCAACCAACCCTTGCCCCCACCAAAGGAGAAACGGCGCCCATTGCCGCCTTTTCCTCCCCTCCTGCTTTTAGTGCTTCTCAAGCGCCTCAAGAAGCTTTTGCTGTGTATGAGGACGCGGTGCCTCCAGAAACGCCGCGCGCATCAGATGAAAACACCTCTTTCCCCCTTGGGCACGCACGGGCTCAAGTACACCGCACCTATATTGTTGCCCAAGCCGAGGATAGCCTCATTTTGGTGGATCAGCACGCCGCCCACGAACGCCTGGTTTATGAAAAACTTAAAGAAGATTTTTTTGAAAAAGGTGTTGCCCGCCAAGGACTTCTTGTGCCAGATATTATCGAACTGTCCGCCGCCCAAAAGGCTCTCGTCCTCGAGCACACAGAAACCCTTGAGAAAATGGGACTCAGCGTCGAAGGGTTTGGAGGTAACTGCCTCCTTGTGAGAGAAACGCCCGCGCTTTTAGGTCCCGTTGATAGCAAACGACTTCTTCAAGATGTTGCGGCGTCCTTAGAAGAAGAGGGGCAAGCCCTTAGCCTGCAAGAGCGTCTTTTTGAAACACTCTCCACCATGGCCTGTCACGGAAGCGTACGCGCCGGCAAGTATATGAGCCTTGAGGAAATGAACACGCTCCTGCGACAAATGGAGAGGACGCCGCACTCTGGTCAGTGCAACCACGGTCGACCCACTTATGTGGAACTGAAAGTTAGCGATATCGAAAAGCTTTTTGGTAGGCGATAAGCCTGCCCTGACACATGAAGCGGCCACGCACAGAAGACCTGCGTCAACGCGCTTTCAGCACTTATGACTTCCTTTCAAGATCCACCGGTAATGATTGCTCTATTCCCCTAGCTTTCAAGATTGGGGTTCACATCATCCCCTTCTAAACCAAGCACATAAATAAAGCTGGTAGGCAGGCCGAAATCTGAGTCCCCTTGCCTTTTGTAAGCACGCTCTTCACGTCCAAATAACAGGTCTACGATGCTCATTTTGAGTCCCCCCTTTTTATTGCTCATCACATAATCAGTCTAGCGCTTAAAAAAAGGTTAACAAAATTAAATGATAGAAATCTGTTTATAAGGCTTTCTTATACTAAGAACGAGATGATGCGCGCGCAACTAAAATGGGCTGCGTGACGTCCCCCCTCACACTCTGAAATGTAAAACGAAAAGTTCTTGTCTTGGAAAAAATTTTTATCTTCACTGGCCTTAGGGCTGCACCCGTTGATTATGTGCGCACCCACCATCGACAGTGTCTTTTTTGCTTTGCTCAAGCTGCTTCGTGCATCCTGGCATGTTAAATCCTCCATTTTGTCATCAGGCACGGAAATATAGACAGGTATGTAGGATTTTGAGTCTACTTTCACGCTTGTTTTACCGCCATGGGTAGGGAGATTAAAAATATTCTTTGTGCCGGATGTTTGACGATAAAGTCTCACCTTTTTTGTACGTCTCTAGCGGGAATTCCTTGTTATCTGATTGCACACAAGACCAGCTCACCATGATGATATCGGCGAGTGGGAAAATAATCAGATGCAAATATATATTTGCTAATGCACTTTAGGAATTTAATGAGGCGATATTAGAGTTTCTGGGTATAAAAAAACGGGCCATGGGCCCGTTTTTTTATAAAGGTTCTTATTTTGTTGTTTCGTGGGCAGGCTCAACAAACTTGTGTTTTGATGAAACATGCGTGCCACTGATAAATTTATGGACCGTAGAGCCCACGTGGGATGGGTTTTCTTGTGCCCAAGGGCTTTTCTCGAGCGCTTTTTGCATATCCACATATCCGTGATCAGCACGGTCACGAATGGACGCTTTAGAAAACTCGCAGTCCTTTGATTTGACTTCGTAAGCAGGGGCATCGTACACGATATGGACAATGTCAAAGTTTGAGTCTGTCGCAAAGTTCTTAAGTTCTTTCACAACAGCATCGTTTTTCAAATTGTCAGGCAACTTAGACATAACATGAGACAATGCTTTTTGAAGGTTATGGCGGTTATTGACATGACCAATGTGGTGCGCTGTACGGCTGGTGTAAAGGATGTCCTTAGAGCGCGTTTCCACATCATCCATGTCCTCTGGCTCTTGACCCACGGGATTGAAGAGGTCAACCATGAAGCAAAGTGTGTCAACTTTTGGCTCAGCTTGGAAAATACCTTCAAGGGGCGTGTTGGAAACGCACCCACCATCCCAAAAAAGATCGCCGTCAATACGCATCCCTGGAAATCCTGGGGGCATGGATCCGCTTGCCATTACGTGTTCTGGGCCAATTTTTTGCTTCGCGCTATCAAAGAAGACGAGCTCACCGTCTTTCACGCGTGTTGCCCCCAAAAGAAGGCGCGTTTTGTTGTTATTAATGCGATCAAAATCAACAAAATCCTTTAACGTATCATGCAATTTGCTTGTGTCATAATAGCTTGTGGCAGCCAGGGTTCCACGCTTTTGGAGTTGAGGGCCTGGGATTCTTGGCACGAAGAAGTTGGGTTGACCAAAAATGAAGCCTTGCAAAGAGGTGAGTGTGTTATGATATTTTTTCATCTCGTTACTGGCATTAGGAAGTTGCGGCACGTCTGGCCAGGAAATGGTATCCCAAAAAGCTTCGAGCTTTGCCACGCGGTCGCCTGGTTCATTCCCTGCTATGATCGCCGATGTAAACGCACCGATGGAAATACCAGAGACGATATCGGGGTGATACCCCGCCTCTGCCATGGCTTTGTATGCACCAATATGGTAAGCACCAAGTGAGCCACCACCTTGGCAAGAAAGTCCGATTCGCTGATATTTTCCGTTCTTCTTAGTCATGGTTATCCTCCCGTTTAATTTATATGACCAAAACAATATACTACAGTGACTGACATTAAGCAAACGTTAAGATTTGTTGATTTTTTCTCTTAATCTTTATCGCTTAAAAGGCACTACAGTTCTAACAGCAAATCCTTAACGATTTCTAAACACTGGTCCTTGGTCAAGACAAATGGTTACCATGTGCCAAAGAGACGATCGCCCGCATCTCCAAGTCCAGGCACAATGTAGGCATGTTGATCCAAATGACTGTCTACGGCGGCTGTGTAAACAGCCACATCAGGGTGTTTTTCAAAAAAAACGCTGAGTCCTTCGGGGGCAGACACAAGGGCTAAAAACAAAATACGTGACGCGCTCACGCCGCGATCCTTCAAAAGATCAACGGCGTAGACGGCAGAATGCCCCGTTGCCACCATGGGGTCCACCAGGATAAAAATTCTCCCATCGACGGGTGGCAATTTGACAAGGTATTCTACAGGCGTTTTTGTAACAGGATCTCGAAAAAGACCTATGTGCCCCTCATGGGCCAAAGGAAAGAGTTCCAAAAGCCCTTCCGCCATCCCAATACCCGCACGTAAGATGGGCACGATGGCCAAACAATTTTCTTGCATCTTACGCACACTGGCCTGTGCCACAGGGGTCTCTACCACGGTTTCAACGGTCTCTAGATGCCTTGTCACTTCATACCCCATCAGAAGCGCAATCTCTTTTAACAAGCGACGAAACGTTGGTTTATTGGTGTTTTTATCCCGCATACACGCCAATTTGTTTTGAATGAGCGGATGGTCTAGGATATGAAGATTTTGATATTGCATATTTTTTTACCTTATCACGCCACAAGCACTTTACAAAAAAAGGAAGCGATCCGTCAAAGAAAGTTTTTCAAAAAAATTTACATGATATAAAAAATTTCATGATAAGCCACCGAGAATCTAATTACCCAAACTTTATCTTTTTTGACAAATGGAAAAAAAGAAGATATAAATGTTAAAAATGCTTTCATGACTTCGAATACCCATGAAAAAAATCTTTACATTGTCTTTCTTTATGATTTTATGCTGCTCGTTACAGGCATTTAACTTGTATAATGCCTCTTCCCTTGACGACCTACAAGACGGCGCCACTCTCAATAGGATCCTGCGCTTTGGTCTTGCTGACACAGAGCAGGCAACCTTGATTAGCCCCAGACTTGCTGTCACCGCGCGGCATGCGGGACAGGGTGACATAGCTGTCAATAAGTCGATTTCTTTTTATGGACAGTCGTGCAAAATTATTCGCACCATTGACCGTCCTGATTTGAAAATTGGCTTAGGTGATTTAACCCTTTATGTCCTTGACCGAGACATCATTTTACCAGAAGGAGAAGCCTTTTGCCCCATCGCCACACAAACTCGTTCCATCGGTAAGGAATTTGGAGATGGGCAGGGTTTTTTGGCCCATGCCATTAGTCACTCTCCTCACATTAAGCTTGCAGGTCAAAAACATCCTTCGAAAAACAAAAGCGTGCTTTATGGCCGTACTGTTGTGGATAAGGCGCTGTTTTCACCTTCTCAACACGAGGCCCCCTTTGCGGACACCATACGCGTGATCATGGGTGCTGATAAGGACTGTGATCTTATGACCCCTATTAAAGGTGACAGTGGCTCTCCGTTATACGTTCCTCTTAAAAATGGGGGGTATGCGTTGTGGGGAGCGCTATCTTGTGTGGACGCCACAGATGCGCACAAATTCGGATGTTACACGTCTCTTGCCTGTAATATTGCCTGGCTTCAACGCAAAGAAACGGATCTGATTAGTCGAGGCCTTTTACCCCCAACAGTCACCCGCATCAAAACTGCAAACCAAGACGACTGGGATTTGACCAAAAGTGACAGCCTTGCTCTTCCCCGAAATTTCGATGTAGCGCTTTATTTAGCCCTAAACCCCGACCTAGAAAAGGCCTTTCAAACCTCAAAGAAAAAAGAGTTTGACGCAAAAAATCATTTTCTAAGGAATGGGCGGCATGAAAAAAGACTCTTTGATCTTCCCCAAACCTTTAAAGCAAAGCACTACGCACTCTTCAACCCAGATCTTGACGTATTGACACGAGATTTGCCAGCTTCTCAAAAGGAGCGCGTTCTCAAGCTTCATTACGCGCGCCATGGACAAAAGGAAAGTCGACGCTATGCGTTTCCCGATCGCTTTTGTTGGGCCACTTATGTTGCCCTGAACCAAGACCTTGCACCATCAATTTCCCCTTTGACCCCAGGAAACGCAAAGGCTTTTGCAAAAGGTCACTTCGCCCGTCATGGACATGCAGAGCGCCGAGTATACAGCCTCACACCCTCTTTTAACTGGTCGGCCTATCTTGGCGAAAATCCAGATCTAGACTCAGAGGTTATGGGGTTGTCTTTTAAAGACAAAAAGCACTTTGTCCAAAGGCATTTTGCCCTTCATGGTTATCACGAGCATGGACGTAAATACACCCTTTTGGATGATTTCAAGGCAAAAACCTATTTAACTCTCTACAAAGACCTTTATGCTTTTACACAGAATATGTCACCTGCGGAGCAAGAGCATTTTCTCATTTTTCATTACGTGAGATGCGGCCAAAAGGAAGGCAGACTTTACCGCATTCCTGACACTTTTGACATTCGCTGCTACTATGGCTTCAACCCAGACTTGCGAGAAAGCATAAGGAACCTTCAGGCTTACGAGCGGGGCGCCTTCTTGGTGAATCATTTTATTAATTGTGGGCATAGGGAAGGGCGTCCCTACGCTTTACCAGAAGATTTTGATCCTGCGTGCTATCTAGCGCTTCACATGGACGTGCGCAGCGCATCAAAAAGCCACGCTGACCCCATCACGTTTGCCCGAAATCATTACAGAAGGCGCGGCATTCTCGAAGGCCGTCCATATAAAAAGTCATTACCCCATGATTTTAGCGTGGAAGGATATCTTGCAAAGAATCCAGATATTGCAGCTTTTCTTGCCTCCTACTCTGAAACAGAGCGACAAAGACTCGCCATACAACACTATCAAACACGAGGCGCTCTTTTAGAAGGAAGGTCTTACTAAAGCATGAGGCAAATACCCCTACCCTAGAAAATGCAGCGCCCCATAAGCCTGACGCGTCATCATTCAAGCTTATTGATGCTCTTGGGTGACGCGCCCATGGACAAATTGTGGTGATGATGCGCGCCGATCTTTTTTCTAAAACTGTCTATAGTCTTATCAGTTTTGCCGATTATACATCACATCCGCCTCATTTTCTCCGGCATTTGGGCCCAAGCCTGGTTTCGTAAACGGCGGCAAAACATGACCATTTCATTCATTTCACACAAGAAGAGTTAGTGAGGGTATTGACACGAAAAAGCATCCTTGATTTCATAATTACAAGAAACCTACTTTTAAAAATTCTTTTTACGAACTTTCAAAGGTGTGAGATTTTAAATTACTTGACAATTAAAAAAATTGTACTCATATCATAACTTGTATTTTACTTAGTTGCGCTCCTATGAATAAACCATTCTTATCACTTTTACTCCTTATGGGAATCAGCTCTCTCGAGGCTGGACACTTCTATAATGCCTGTGATGAAAATGACTTAGGGGGCGGAGCGACCATAAACAGATCTGCTTCCATGGGGTTTTCAGATTCTCACCAAGCAGTCCTCATTAGCCCGCGCCTGGCCGTCACAGCCCCGCATACAAGCGCAGGAGACAAAAGTGAGAACTTTAGTATTTCTTTTTATGGACAGCCTTACCGAGTGATCCACAGCATTGATCGGCCAGGCCTTCAAGTTTGTGTAAGCGATCTAAGGATTTATGTTCTTGACCGGGACGTTGTCCATCCTGACGGAGCCCCCCCCTGTCTGCCTGTTTTAACTCAGATACGTGAAGTTTTTGATCCTCATAGTGTTATAGGCCACTCACTCAGTCATTCGCCTCATATTAGACTCAAGGGGCAAAATCCCCGCGGTAATGGGCGGCATTCAATCCTATATGGACGTGCGCATATTAACTTCGCCCGTGAGGAGCGCAATGATACGGACATTCCCGACTTTGATGACATCCGCGTTGGTCAATTAAGCGCTTGTCCTGATAAAGACATGATGGTCCCCATTGGGGGAGACAGCGGGTCACCCCTCTATGTGTCTTTGCGCGATGGAGGCTGTGCCGTCTGGGGTGTGTTGTCAGGGGTGGATGCCGGCCAAGGCCTTGTTGCCAGCTACACCTCGCTGTCTCAAAATATTGGATGGTTGCAAACAAAAGAGACAAATCTCATCAATAGGGGTCTTTTGCCCCACGATGTGATCCGTATTCAAACGGTTTCTCAAGATGAATGGGACGATCAAGGTCAGTGCCTCACGCTGCCCCCCGAGTTTGATCCAGACCTTTATCTTGCCTTCAACGAAGATGTTGCCGCTGCTGCAAAAGATCATCCAACCCCCCTCCGATTCGCCCGTGACCATTACATGACCCATGGACGCAGGGAAAAAAGAGACTGGCGCCTTCCTGCTGCTTTTTCCACTCAGCTTTATCTAGCCTATAACGACGATTTGCAAAACGCGGTGCGCGCACTTTCTGAAACCCAAAAAGATCGATTTTTAATCCACCATTTTGCGCGGCATGGCCGTCACGAAGCGCGTCTTTTTTCCTTGCCTGATGATTTTGACCCCATCGTTTATTTGGCTCTTAATCCTGACGTTGCAAAGGTTGCACACACCCATCAAGATCCCCTAACTTTTGCCACACAACACTTCAAAATGTGTGGTATTAAAGAAAAAAGACCTTACTTTGATGCCGGGTTTAAAGATTTTGATCCGAAAATTTATCTGGCGCTTAATCCTGACGTTGCCGAAGCTGCCAAAACAACCCCCAACGCGGATAGGTTCGCGCTTTGGCACTTTACGACCAATGCCTTGCACGAAAATCGTCGTTGTAAAAACACCCTTCCCCAGGATTTTGATCCACAACAGTACGTTGTACTGAACTTTGATCTTAGTCTTTACCTGGCCGATCACCCCGAGCTTGACCTTGAGATTTTTGCCATCAGGCACTACCAAACCTATGGCTCAGTGCTGGAAGGGCGTTCCTATAAATAACCATGACCTTTTTTGATGAAAATCTTATCAAAAAACCTCCATATAAAGGTAAAGACCATGAAAAACAATTTGATAAATAAATTCTTCTTTTTATTTATATTGGGATCCATTTTTTCTTTATCCCACGCTTCCATCACAGAAGTGCACTCCCTCAAGGAAATATCTCTTGAGAACAAACGTCCCAATATGGTCGTGTTTCTTGATGTTGATGAAAATCTTCTTTTGAACGCCCATCACACCCCTCAACCGTTTCGGTATTTGGCACCCTCCCATCAATCACACCGTCTGCTTGAGCCAGACATCGCCCAGACAACCACGAACATCAAATATTGTGTTAACGGCGATTCCGGTAAAGTTTTTATGTTTGGCCTGACAAAAAGATGCCTCAACTGGGGACACAAGATGATTCCTGATGATGGTCACGAGCATCTTCAGCAAGCAGGCATTCCCCTTTCAAGGCAGCGCTTCAAGCATTTAGACGGGACTTCTTTATGCGGAAACCCTTATGCGGGTTTTAAGAACGGCGTCATTTACACGGCGGGACAACCAAAATCAATCTATGCGAGTGGTTTTTTTAAGCTAACAGGCATTAAACCCTCGCGCATTGTTTTTAGCGATGATTTAATGGTGAACATCGACGATATGGTCCAATACGGCAAAAAGAATAATGTCCCCGTCGAAGCTTATCATATGACCCGCGTCCCTTTGCTCCATGACTTTGTCAAAGGTACAAAAAGAGACACGCGCTTGCCTGCGCATTTTGACCCAGATCAATACCTTCACGATCATTTAGATGTTTTTCAAGCCGTTGCTCACCAATCTGTTACGGAACAGTTTAACTTCGCGCAGCACCACTATCTTAACCATGGAAAAAATGAAGGACGTTTTTCTGGGTACCCACAGAGTTTCACGCCACACAATTATCTTGCCAAAAACCATGATCTGATTACTTATGTCCAACATAACGGTTTAGACCCGGTTACGTTCGCATGGTCCCATTACAAACAATTTGGTCACAGGGAAAATCGGCCTTTTTGACAGTGAGTTGCATCCTGTTATTGTCTGACTTTAAAATCCTTTGATGCGTGTTGTCGTGAATTAAGGTTCGTGCTTTGAAGGGGGCATGCACGAAAAGTTCAGGGCTTTAAAAAGGTCCCTTTACAGAATTAAAAGCTTGGATCTGTCATTTTTTGAAGTCGATGAGACCCTGCCGCGCCTTCGACCCAGTGGGATCCCCCCTTTAGCTTTGACGGGTGTGCTGCAAATCATCGCTCACACAAGAGACAAGATGATAACATTTGCTCATGGAGCGCCACATGACATTGTCATTTGTGGACTCAAAAAAACATGAGTCACAGTGACGGGCGCCCGGGATAGCCCAAACTTTCATCGTAATCAGAAAGAAGTTTATGCTTCAAAGCATGGACTCAAACCTTAGGGTGGGACCATAATCCATCAGTGTGTGCCATTTGATGCGACTAAGTTTTTACCCCCCTTTCGCGAAAGTCTAAAAAGAGGTGGTTAATTGTCCCATAAATTCGATCTAGCTATGCACGGGTGCTATAGTTTAGATGTACAAAATTGGTGTTGGTCATAGATCGTTTAGCAAACAGTCTGCTTTTTCTTAGGACACCCGCCTCAGCTGGGGAAAGATGAACAGTGATTTATTGGATTTGCTAAAGATGTTTCTCCTAATCGCTACATGTCTCTCACGCCAGATTTAAAAAGCTACCACATAAGCCATCCTTTAGACCCTACCGCATTTTCATGGTCGCATTATAAAGAATTTGGACACAAAGAAAAACGAGATTTCCAAACCGTGTATTTAATTTTTTTTGACAGTAAATTACCAACAAATATAAGAATTATTAATTTTTTTACTTTAATATATATCAAAGACATTCGGAGAAAAAAAATGGAGAGATTTTTCTTTTTCATGGTTTTACTCGTTACGTTGAACGCACCTTTCGCTCAAGGAAGCGGCCATATTGAAGAAATTCACTCCTTAAAAGAAATACCTTTGACCAATATGAAACCTGGCACTGTCATTTTTTTGGACATGGATGAAAACGTCCTTGTGTCTGCCGCGGGGGCTCCTCCTGTTTTAAAATATCTGGCATCTGCCCATGAACAGTGTCGGCTTCTTGAACCAGATCTTGCACAAACAACACATAATATGAAAACGTGCATTGACGGCAATGCCAGCAACGTCATGATTATAGGCCTTACAAAAAGATGTATGACCTATGGTGATGGTCGCGATGATGAAGCTGATGCCGTTTTGGAAAAAGCAGGGATTCCCCTTTCCAGGAATAGATTTCAGCATTTGAATGGCGTTAATCTCTGCAACAATCCCTGTGCTGGATTTAGAAATGGAGTCATTTATACAGCTGGTGGCATGAAAAGCCCATACGCCGATGAATTTTTCCAAATTGCCAAAATTGTACCTAGTCTTATTAAATTCAGTGACGACCTTAAAGAAAACCTCATAGAGATGATTCTTTATGCCAATAAAAACGGAATTCCTATAGACTCTTATCTTATGAATCGCGTTCATTTACTTAACTCCTTTATAAAAGGAGACAAAAGAGACACGCGTCTTCCGGTGAACTTCGACCCTGATCGGTACCTTCATCAGCATCCAGATATCTTTCGTGTCGTTGCCGACCGAACCGTTGCTGAGCAATTTTCTTTTGCTCAGCAGCACTACCTTATATGGGGTAAAAGTGAAAACCGCTTTCTTGGATACCCTGACGACTTTTGTCCCCAAAAATATCTTTCTCTTAATCAAGACATTGAGCAATATGCCCTTGCTCACAATTTAGATCGCACCGCCTTTGCTTGGTCTCATTACAAAGACTTTGGGCGCATGGAAAATCGCCTTTTCAAGAAAGCCCCCTGAGATGACTCCATGATTTACCTTTTCGGCCTCGCCTATCATGAAGATGGATGCGTGAAAAAGATTTTTTGTTCTGTTATCGTGATTGTATGGAGAATTCTTTTGATTTTGACGATGCCGCTGTCTTTAGTCTCCTTGAACATTGAAAAGGATAAACACGTAGAAAGAATTCTTCCTTTTTTAAAAAGAGAATCACCTGATGTGGTTTTTCTTCAAGAAATCTTCTTGGATACCCTTACCCTTTTCGAGACAACGCTTGGGATGACGACACTATTTGCGCCCATGAAAAAGATCCAGCACAACCATCAAACACGTCTTTTTGGCCTTGCTGTTTTATCCCGCCTTCCTTTGGTCTCAACGCAAACATCATATTACTATTTGGACGCCTCCCGTGTCCCTGAGGCGCCCGAAGGTACGCCCCTTTCCACGGCCCGGTGCGTCTTGCACGCCTGCGTGGAAAAAAACCACCAACTTTATTCATTGATCAACACACATTTCACGTGGACACCTGACGGCAACGATAGTCCCCAGCAGCACGAGGATCTCGGCAATTTTCTAAAGCTTCTTTCCGCCATCCCAGAGTTCATTCTCGCAGGAGATTTTAATGCGCCCCGTGGCGGTATCATTTTTCAAAAACTTGCCAGCCTTTATAAGGATAACATCCCCTCCCACATCACCAGCACCCTCGACCCTGATTTGCACCGTGCAGGCCACAAACACCTGGTTGTGGACAGCCTTTTTACAACGCCAGCTTATGACACATGGGATGTACAGGTTATTCAAGGGCTTAGTGATCACTGCGCCGTCATGGCAAAAATTATGCCTCACCAAAAGACATGATCACCATGAAAATCCCTTGTTTATGGGGTCACATATAAACTCGGGAGAACACACACGGGGGCCCCCGGGGTCAGTTTTACATAAGATTTCACCCAACAAAAAAAGCGCCACGAGGGCGCCTTTTAGTCTCAATAAAAAGGAGAGGATCCTACTTATAAGAGCGATATTCTTTTAAAGCATGGTTTGTACAATGCCAGTAAGCGCCGTTTATGGCCTCTTGCAAGCTAAAATTCTTTTCTAAATAGTGCTCTAAAACGTCCCTATTGACGCACAAATACGCCATGGGCTTAAAATCAGCTGGCAATTGTTTACTTTCTTCAGGATACGAAACTCTTTGAGGGATAAACTTGTAAGCACGCTTCTCACTCAAACACCCCCGTTCTCTAAAGTGGTGCCTTGCAAAAGCTAAAGTGTCCTTTAAAGACTTGCCTTGCTGCGATAAACAGTGGGTCACAAGATCTTCGTTCATGGCCAGATACTCGGCGCCATCAAAATCCCCTGGAATGATTTTATACAAACGCTGCTCGTTACGACCAAATTTTTTATAGTGCTCCACACCAAAGGTCTCACGCTTAAGGCCCGTTTTCGTCGCATGCTCTTGGACGTCGGGATTGAGCTTCAAATAGTCATCAACATCAAAGTCCTCTGGCACGGGATCTTCGGGAAAGAAGTAGGGCGTTGAAAGGAGCTTTTTGAAATAGGATGCTTGCGCCGCAAGAACATCTTCCTCTCCCCCAAGGAAAAGATCATGATCAAGTATCATCTTTTTTTCGTGGTCATAAAGACCTTTGAGCACGTCATGAAACTCCAAGGCAATGGTCCGCTCTACGGTGGCCTTTGATGCATACCCACGATGAAAGCCACTTTCATAAAGCGACCCTTGGTGAAGATGAACTGTCATCAATGCGATGTCTTCTTCGCTGAAGGACTCTAAGACCAAACCCGTACGGCGCAGGCTTTCTCGTTTTTGACGGTACTCATTCAGCTTTGTCTTTTCTTGGAACGTGAGTATTGCTTTTTTTTCTAACTTGTCTACTGCAAGGGCATAGGCCCTTGCCATGACAACACGCGTGAGGGCCTTTTCATGGGCAGACAATGGGCTGGGGTCCAAAACGGTGAAAGTCTCGACTAAATCTTTACAATACATCCAGGCTTGTAATTTGAGGAGCGTGGGGAGAGGTTCATCTGCTTTCTGAAATCCGTACAACACATCAAAGGCGGCTTTGCGGTATTGTTCCAAGAGCTGATGAGCCCAGAGTGATCCCGCAAGATTCGACAAATGCCTTTTTTCGTCTTCCGCTGCCTGCACTAACCCGGCGGCATCATCAGTAGACACCAGCCTATTAAAATGGTCTCCCGCATCGACAGCTTCCCTGCCCTCCATAAATTGGCCCCCTCTGTGCACAAGGTGGGCCGTTGGCCACGTATCCTCAACAGTAAAATTGTGAACGCGCACAAAAGTACCCTGCTCTTGGTCAAGGGCAGGACGATCATGCACATTCTGGAAGTCTACAACTTGCTGCCAAATACTTAAATTCATTCCCATGGCATAGGCAAGGGCATCAATCATATAAGGCCGAAGGGGCATCTCCCCGCCAAAATCTTGCTCATACCTTGTAAAAACGCCGGCCCCAAAAGCATGGGTCACATAATCTTTAAAGGTGTCTTCTTCCATCGCCCACTGCGCGATGAGCTCTTCTTGTTCATAGTCGCCTTTATCTTCAAGGTCACGCTCTAACTGTCTCAATCTTTCACTTCGCAGGATGGCGCGTGGAAGGGCTTGTGGGTTATCGCGGTAAAGATCGACGATCTCAAGATGGGCGTACTGACGCGTTCGCAAGGCTTCTCCTTGACGCTCCGCAAAGGCACGAGCCCGTTCTTGCATCTCTGCTTCTGACAAAGCGACGGGCGTGCCATCCTCATCACATGGAAAAGGGTCTTCTTTTGCGATGCCTTTTGCCAGGAGCAGCCTTTGTGCCTCTTCAGGTGTTGTGCCCATGCCGTACTTGGCACAGCTCCCGTCACCCAACATGTAGAATTCTCTGAAGATGAATCCTTCTTCCGTTGCTAGAGGAGGATACATGGACATTTTATAGCCAGCGACAGACGGATCCGCGCTGATGTCTTTTCTTGACTCTTCACGCAGCACATTTTCTAAGCCCATCTTGTAAAGACGCGGAAGATCGTCTTTTGTAAACTTCTGGGTCACATGGGGGGCGCGCTCCTGCTCCTCTTGAAGAGGGTCGTGCGATGCAAGAGAAACGTTTGCGCTCACAAGGCACAAACTAGAGGTCACGAGAAGTATAGCGGCAAGCTTCATGGAAAATCTCATCAAAAAATAGTATTCTCCATTTATGTATTCTATATTTCAGAAAAATCAATAAATATATTTGTGATTTCAAAAAAAGCATGAGATAACCTGTCAATTTTGACTTATTCCAGCGTGAATGAGCTTTTTTTAGCACGTCGGGGTGGTCGGTGTTTCCTTGGAGATGACTATAAAGGCCATGGCCTGAACTTAATCTTTGACTTTATCCACTGAGTTCTTATATAGAAAAGAGCAAACATGGTTAAAAATGCTCCAAAAACAAAAGGATTTTTTAAATGAAAAGAATTTTACCCTTACTTATGATGACTTTTCTTACTTCAGGAAATATTTTTGCTGGACACTTTTATAACATCGAAGATGAAAGCCAATTAAAGTCTGGGTCTCAGCTGAACCAGGCGCACCACATGGGGTTTTCCGATGACACCCAGGCAACCCTCATCAGCCCGCGCCTTGCCATTAGCGTCCGTCACGGCACCCTGGGCTGCAAAGACCAGCCCCACAAAGCGTTTATGTCCTTTTATGGCAAACGTTATGAAATTGTACGCGCCATCGAACATCCAAATGTCAAGTCTTCTAATTACAAGGAACGCTTATCCAGTGATCTTACCTTGTATGTTTTGTCTGAGGATGTCACTATGCCGGGGGGCGCCCCTGTGGCCTGTCCCCTCACACAAATTGATTACACGAAGGCTTTGCCGAACACTGATCAACCTCTTTACGCCCATAGCCTCAGTCAATCTCCTTTCATTCGGTTAAATAATTTTCATGCAAAATTTAAAAATGTTGACTTCTCATCCCTTTATGGAAAAACACGCCTCAGCCCGCACCTTTATGCAAATGACTTCACCAATCGCAGTCAAATCGAGACGGTAACCCACCATGACAACTCTGATCCGTTGCTCATGGTCCCTGTAATGGGAGACAGTGGCTCTCCTTTGTATATGCCTTTGGCAGGAGGCGGATACACCCTCATTGGCGCCATGGCACGCACCGGGGACAAAAATGAGGATCCACTCCATGGGTTGGGTCGGTATACGCCCATGAGTAACAACATTCAGTGGCTGCGCGACAAGGAAGAGCTTCTTATAAGGGACGGAACTCTTCCAGCGCACACCAAGAGATTTGATGTTGTCACACAAACCGAGTGGGAACAAAAAGATCACACCCCCGCTGAACTTATCCCTGCCCCAAGGCGCACCACGCCCATGGGATATCTTGCTTTGAATCCCGACCTGGTGGCTTTGTGGGCAAACCTGCCCTTTCAAGAGGCTCTGGCTAAAGCCGAGTCGCACAAAGAAACCCGCGCGGCACAAGAAAGAAGGCGTATTTATCTTAGCCAAGGAGACGGCGACCCGTCCCTTGGCACTGAAGACACGGCAAATCCCGCCGTTTACTTGGCCTTTAACCGCGATTTGCAAGACGTTTTCGGCAAAGGGTCGACCCTAAAAGGGGCCCTTGACGCCGCCGCAAGACATTTTGAGACCAGCGGCAGGAAGGAGCAACGCACCTTTATGATCAGCAATACGAAGCACAGACCTGATATCGTCACGTTGCCCGATATGTTCTTTCCACAAACTTATCTGCACCTGAATCCAGATGTTAAAAAGGCAGCAGACAGTCAAGGCATCGATGCCCACACATTTGCAAAATGGCACTATCGTTACTTTGGCTTCAAAGAAGAAGGCAGACGCTACGTTCTTGAGACACCTGATGACTTTTGTCAGAACGAATACATGTACCTTGCGCTTCACAAAGACTTGCAAGACGCTTTCAAAGACAAAACAGCCATACATGCCCCTATCCCAGGACAGATTCACTACAAGACCCTTGGGTTCGTTGAAGGGCGGAGTTATCGTTATGCGTGCTTGGAAAAGCGGGCGCCCCTGGGAACGAACTTTACCATGCCCGAAGATTTTGACGCCGCCCTTTACGTCGCCTTAAACAAAGATGTGCTCGATTACTATATAAATGAATCAAATAGAAACATTACTTACGGTGACTTGCTCGTGAAAGCAAAAGAACACTATGAAAAGATAGGCGGTCCAGTGGAAGGCCGGCGCTACCGATAAGTGAGGCATGAAGGTCACTTGCTAATATTTATGTTTTCAAGTGACCTTTGATGACTTGACATTTTGTCAATCTTGTTAACATATTTTCCATCAAGTACCATACTATATTTAGTATTTAGTTCATTTTTCTTCTTGGATCTTATCAATGAAAAAAATTCTTCCTTTCCTCCTGTTAACATGCCTTACCTCAGGGGGCGTCTTTGCA